>Ga0183098_10196_pt1 | contig 196589 bp, 182 predicted proteins | sample BioMet9_FD_128884 | JGI IMG/M metagenome (GOLD analysis project Ga0183098, IMG submission 128884) | Microbial communities from bioreactor (seeded with sewage sludge) at Lawrence Berkeley National Lab, California, USA - Biofuel... | ecosystem: Engineered > Bioreactor > Anaerobic > Unclassified ...
TACAAGATATCCAGAGATCCGTCTGTCGAGCCGTCATTGATGCATATTATTTCTATTTCCTTTAGTGTCTGCCTCACGATGCTCTCCAGACAGCATGAAATGTATCTCTCCGTATTGTATACCGGCACTATCACCGATACGAGCGGCGGCTGTCCTGACCTCCTGTTTATTATTTCAGGTTCGGCCGCGATTTCTTCGGGGAAAACATCTGATAAAATGCTTTCCAGCGGCATATTTTTATGCCGCTCATACCTTTCCCTGCACGATCTGTCATTGATATCACTGTAATTCAAATCATCAAGGCCGAAATCACGCTCTGCTTCATTCAGCAGCATCTTATGCAGCTCTGTAAAATTATCTTTAGATTTTGATGTGTACATATTATAAAAATATATTTCCAGGACCAGATTCATAAAACTTAGCTTGAGTTTCTGCATCATCCCTGTTCTTTCGATCTCATTCCTCAGCTCAATGAGTGCATGATAAAAATCCATACATGTATCATCTTTTTCTCTTTGCAGGCTCCCCTGCCTGATCCTGTATGTGATAAGCTGCCTGTTGGTTGTCACTATAGATGCTGCTTTCATCATGGCCTTGCCGAAAAAACTGACATCATTCGCTGTTTTTATTTCCTGAAACATAATACCGTTATCGATCAGGAACTTACGCCTGAACAGCATCTTCCATATAGAAGGTGTGGCAAAATTGAAAATATATTCTGCATTTGTTTTGTACGAAAACGGTTCCGTTTCAGGCAAGTATTTTTTTCTGACATAATGGCAGTTTTTCTCTATGACGCCGCTGGTATCTATATATTTTCTTGCATCACATACAGAAATATCCGCATTGTTTTTTTCTGCATTCTCATATAATGAATTCAGAAAGTCACTGTCAAAATAGTCATCACTGTCCAGGAATATCACATATTCTCCTCTTGCTGACCTGAGCCCTGTATTCCTTGCCGCTCCGGCAAATCTGTTTTTCTGAGTCAAAACAGTAACTCTGTCATCCAGCTTTTCATATTCCCTCAGTATCTCCAGCGACCGGTCAGTGGAGCCGTCATCGACGCAGATGACTTCAAATTGGCTCATGCTCTGATCCAGTATGGTATCCAGACATTCTTCAAGATATTTTTCAGTATTGTAAACAGGGATTATTACCGATATCCTGATTTCATGTCTTCTTTTGATCTCTGCATCTATTGCTTCTCTGCCCCAGCAATCGCATAATATCTCATATGCCTCCTGTTTTTTGCTGTCAGAAAGATCATTTTCATATATGTCAACACAGTATGTGATCTGCTGACATACTTTTTTGTCGTATATATACTCCCACTCGCCCTTTAGTGCATAAGTACTGAACATCTTCCTGATATCCCGCATTATACCGGGAAGCGCCGTCAGATTTTTGACTTTTTCGATCGAATTATCGTTTCTTGCGGTCATGCCCGATTTCCGGTCATAATAATAATATTTCTGTGGAATCGACACATATTTCTCTGCAAACAAATACAGCGCACTGGTCAAATACAGATCTTCGCCTATGTTTACATATTCGTCTTTTACTGTCTCGGCCGCTTTCCTGCATAATTCAGCACGGTATATCTTGTTCCATATCGTATGGTTTTTTAAATATATTCCAAGAATTCTGCCGCCTTCTGCACATGTCAGATCTGCATGTAGATACGGACTGTCCTTTTTCATTTTCGGTATAACATTACCGTCAATTACTTCTGTTACGTTAAAATGCAGCATGTCTGCACTGTATTTTTTGATTTCTGAATATAGATCGGCACACGCATCGCTGGTGATCCAGTCATCAGAATCAACAAACATGACATATTCGCCTCTCGAAGCGAATATCCCGGTTTTTCTCGCCATAAATGTGCTTTTATTTACGCCATGCTTTATCAGCCTTATACGCTGATCATTTTCCGCGTATTCCGCAATAATTTTTGCAGAATCATCACTTGACCCGTCATCCACACAGATTATTTCTATCTCTTTCAAAGACTGGCCGACAACACTGTCCAGGCATCGTCTTATATGTTCCCCCTGATTATAAATCGGGATCAGCACTGATATTTTAGGTATCATTAATATAATCCTCCACGATTACGCCGATCTTATTTAGATACCCCCACCTTTTTCCACCTGGCATAAAGCACAACTGTCTTTCCGTTCGTGTATGCCGGATCATTTATTCTCGCCCTGTTTTTATATATTTTTGCTTTGCCGGATCTTTTCAGACTCCAGCCGATGAACTTGCATCCCTTTCTTTGGGACCTGTTTATTTCAGTTTGTATATTTTATCATATTTCTGTGACTTTATCACCTTGATTCTGCCTTTTCCTGTCTTGTCTTTTCTGAAGACGATGTTGTGCTTCACCGGCGTCCATTCAATATAAGAAGTATCGCTGCCGAGCCCGGCAGCGATACTTCTTATTCTGTGCCTGTATACTATAATTCTTTATGAAGCGTACAGATAGTTGTCCGGCCTACTCTTACATACTTGTAAAATACTGCATGTTGTCAGATACCCATATGCCCGTATCTTTTTCTCCGGCATATTTGCCGGTTCTATACTCAATATTATTTGCATTTAGAATACTGCTGATTTCTTTACCCGTATTTTTCTCTCCTGGTCTGTTATAATCATCCATGATAATACAAAAATCGTCATTAAGAGAGCCTGGAAGTATTCCTAAAACATCGATTCTGGAGTAAATTGGCATGTCACCGCCGAGAGGCGCATCAATAATGATGAGATCAAATTTACAGTCTTCGAATTTTTCTTTAAAACCCTTAAAGACTCTAATATTTTCTACATCCTTATATTTGCACATTGTCCTTTCAAGTTTCACTATTTTTGTATTATCCGGCAGCATATTGCTATTTGACATGAATTCTATCCAGCTGTCATCATGTTCAACAACAAAATGGCTTACCCCCTCATGAAAAGAGGCATATTGGCTTATCATCTTTGTTGATTGTCCTAATCCTAATTCCAGTATTTGCCTTGGCTTGAATTCATCAAGTACTCTATACAATACATACAGTGTCGGATATCCGACTGCCCATCGTCCGGGAGATATGTCCCTTTTAGTAAACCAGCTGCTGTCATGCACGGTGTCTCTATATACATCAGACCAAATCGATTCTTTAAGCATTTTATTACATGAATCCATTTTTTTATTTAAAGAAGACAGCTTTTTTTCGATGCTCGCTATCGACGCCTCGACTTCCTTATCGCTTTTGAATGTATTCCTGATGTGTTTCCTTATTGATTTTATCATTTTACATGCTCCGTAATTATTTCAATATACTTTGATTTCTAACATACAGATCCAATCATACATGCATAATATCCAGCACCCGCTGCTGCTTTTTCGATGTTTTATACCCTGCCCTTTTTCCACCTAGCATAAAGCACAACTGTCTTTCCGTTCGTGTATGCCAGGTTCTTGATTCTCGCCCTGTTTTTGTATATTTTCGCTTTGCCGGACCTTTTCAGACTCCAGCCGATGAACTTGTATCCCCTTCTTTGGAATCTGTTTTTGTTCAGCCTGTATGCCTTATCATATTTCAGTGATTTCATCACCTTCATTCTGCCTTTTCTGCCCTTGTTTTTTCTGAAGACGATATTATACTTCACCGGCATCCATTTAGCATAAACTGTCACATCCCTCTCGGTCCCGGCAGCGATACTGCTCATCCTGCTGTTATATTCTTCGTCTGCATACCAGCCCGAAAACAGATATCCCTTCTTCGATGCAGGATAAAGCACTGCGCCTGCGGGCCCTTTGAATGACGAAGCATTGCGGCTGTTCTGGATGCCGCCGTTGAGTACATATGTTATACTGCGCTCCTTTATATCTTCAGGGGCGATCGGATCCTCGGCGCTGGCCGTTACAGCCAGCCTTCTGGTATAATCGTGATTGTATTCTGATTCTGCTGTGCCGAGATCATATCCGGCATAGCAGTACCCTTTATAGAAATTCAGATCGAAATCATTGACGCTGCTGCCGATCACCTTCAGTCCGACATCGTCCCATGACGTGCCGGTGAGTTTTTTGACAGAAATACCCTTATACTCATCAGATGTGCCGGCAAACGCTCCGTAAAGCACTCCGTCATATGATTTCAGTTCAGCCCCTGTATACTTTCCTCCCGCCGGTGCCGTTGCCGGCGCCCATCTGGCAGTCTGCTTATTGATATCTTTGCAGTACATATTTACTGTGCCGCTTCCCTGCGGGCTCGTCGCCAGATAGCATTTATCTCCGTTTACAGCAAATGACGGACACGTTCCGCCGATCATATCAGTTACATTGCCTCCGATTTCAAAGGCGTTATCCCGCCAGATGCCCTCGTACTTTTCTTTTACATATATCCCCTTATTCGGGTTTCTATATGCAAAATATACCTTGTCACCTGCCGGCAGTATACACATGTCACTGTACATCTGATCAGTTCCGCTGTATTGCTGATCCTTCTCGAATGCGCCGCTGCTGTTCAATTTATATATAGTGCAGATATCATCCGTTCCGCCGCCTGACGAAGACGATGCCGCCAGATAAAGGCTGCTGCCGTCGGTGTCCATATCAAAATAGTTTCCGCTGCTCTTTGGCAGCCCTTCGACTTCTTTCCAATCCTGACCATCATAATATTTTACGACCGGATAGCAATTATTGCCGTAGTCTTCATAATGTTTATACGCAGCATACAGCCTGCCGCCGCAGTATCTGATTATGGGATCGCTGCCCCATGTGTCAAGAGTCCCCCCGACACTCTTCCACTCGCTTCCGTCATAACAGCTGACCATTATCCTGTTATGACCGCTTTCATCTCCGGGCGACTGCTCCCACGCGGAATAATAAAGCCCTCTGTCATCAAAGGCATATGAAACCGTGCCTCCATGGACTGCCCGCCCCGGTGCGTAACTTCTCCAGCTTTTTGAGGCATCATATTCCGGAAAGCTGATCGTAAACGAGGCAGTGTTTTTGGAAGCATCACCCGCAGCATCGATCGTGATATCGCTGATTTTGATGCCGCTGTCTGTGCCGTCCGAGAATGTAAGACCGCTGAAATCATTCACGGCCTTAACGCTGCCGCTGCCCTGCCCGCTTCCTGTCTCCGTGCTGTCATTTTCATTATACGGATAGAATGCATTTATAATATCCGTCTTAGTGTCATTCCCCCGGTGAAAAACATGGATGAACTCATCACCCTGTATGTTGGTGCTGTGATCTGTATTGACACGATAGAAAATCAGTCCGGAGCCGCCGATCTTCGAATCCGCTTCCAGCGTCGGAGCACTGGACCCTTTCACTCTGTATTCCGCCACGAAGAATTCGTTGTCGGACATCGGTGATCTGATGATGACGGCCTGTTTGTCCCTGTCGCCCGCCATGCTCTCCAGAGTATATGTCCCATTGCCGGTCACTTCGTCGAGATCCACCCATCCCGATATTTTCTGCCTCATGTAAGCGAGCGGATACGCCATAAATCTGCTGGCTTCGGACATTATATCCCAGCCGCCCACGGGGAACTGCGTTCCCGACTCTGTATTGTTATTATATAGATCGGGGTATCCCAGAGTATGCATGAATTCATGCGATATCACCCCGGCCCCATTGCCTGTGATATCCGAATATTTCAGGATATTATAATATCCGACGCTCTTTGATCCTATTTTTTTCTGCGAGCCGAAAAAAATCGTACTGTGCGCCGAAAAATCATTATCTAAACTCGGACTGTCAGCTGTCACTATCGTCAGATCATCTACATAACCGTCTCCGTCCCCGTCATATGATTGTGACTCGTTCTCGATACTGCCGCGTTCGTTAAGCATCCCGGTCACTTCATTGACCAGATCGAACTCGTCATTCTTATTCTCATTCTCATAATAACTTTTATTTTGTTTTGCCTGATACGCCTTTATTACCTTCTTAGAGACATCATACTGCGGGAATATGCAGTTCACGGCCAGCTGTCCGCCGGAAATGTCAGAGATGTATTTTTCGAAGCTGAGCGGATATGTGGGACTGTCCAGCGAACCGTCGCCGGTGAAATATTTTGCGGCAGTCTGCGTCCTCGTATACTGGACATCAGGTTCAGGAACATAATCGATCTCGCCCGAACTCTCAGCCATGAAGTTTTCTGAAGAGTTCCCGCTGGTATCTTTCGTATCGGCAAACTGCACGAAAACGACCACGTCCGCTTTATGCGCCGTGGTCACGCCTCCGGTACTGTCTGCAGCTGCAGCCGTGTTTCCTGGCAGAGGAACGAAGGTCACTGCCATTATCAGTGCCATAATAAGAACCGGTACCTTTTTTATCCTCATCGGCAGATTTCTCATCCTCATATCGTCCCCTGTGCAGTCTGTCTGCTGGTCTGTCGCGCCATTTGTCCGTTCAGGGCAGTCTGTCCATTCAATGCAGCCTGTCCGTCTCTGGTGAAACCTGCGCCGGCCGGCTGCTCCGGACCGCTGCAGCTACACTCTTGTTATACCCGTTATACTTTTGTTATACCCGCTGCCTGTCAGTAGAAAACAGTCGTTTTGAATTGCCCCAGCTCATATCCCCTGCTCCTTGCCTTTGTGATCACCTTATCCAGTATTTTGGCATTAGTGCTGCTCTGTCCGTGCAGCAGCATTATCGAACCGCTGTGCAGGTGCTTCACGACATTACGGTAGGCCGGGCCTGCCGCAGGCTGTGCCGCTGCATTATAATCGTAATGTGCAAAATTCCAGAAAACAGGTTTATATCTAATCGCCTTCATGAAATAAAGACTGCGCTTATTGAAGCAGCCGGCCGGATATCTGAAGTACTCCATCCTGTAATGATACTTTTTAAGGACATAGTTGTGCATAGTCAGCACTTCCTTCTTCGTACTCTTCAGGCTCATCTTTGCGAAATCGCCATGTGTGGTCGAATGATTGCCCAGCAGATGTCCGTCAGCCAATATGCGCTTTATTATCTTCGGATTGTCTCTGGCGACAGGATATGTGGTGAAAAATATCGCTTTTACTTTTCTTTTTTTCAGGATATCAAGTATTTTCCATGTCGATTTATTTACGTATCCTATATCGAAGGTGAAATATATTTTTTTATCGCTCATGCGGTATCGTGCGCCATATTTCGTCACCCAGCTATACGGAGCAGCCCATGACCATCCATGTTCGGCGGCACTGTAGTGATTCCATCTGGATGATGTCACCCTGGAAGCGAGTCTGCTCGCCGACATAGTCTTGAATGTTACAAAATATGGTGCTTTCTGATTTTCGTAATATATATTTATAGTCCGTCTGCCGGGTTTCTTACTGTATCTGCCGACAGTATATCCGCTGCTGACAGTCTGAGTGCTCTTGTCTGCATATGTCACCAGCAGGCGCATTCCCGCAGTGGAAACATCCGACCCTTCAGTATATACACAGACGGACGGCGGCTGCGAAATGGCGATCCCTGTAACTTTCGAGTCTGCTGCGGGTATATCCTCGGCAAAGCTGTACATCGGCGTCAGCGCTATCAGCATTGCCATGATGACGAGTGCGAATTTAAAAAAACATTTCATGTCAAATACCTTCCTCGCCTCTATTATAGCACATTCTCACTGCCGAGATATTTCAGCAGTGTCGCCCTCAGTTTTTTTACATCTATCGGCTTGGTTATATGTTCGTTCATGCCGGCCTCACGGCTGTGTTTGACAGCTTCCGCAAAAGCATCGGCTGTCATGGCGATGATAGGAACAGTCTTCGCATCGGCGCGTTCCATCCTTCTGATCTTTTCTGCAGAGGTGTATCCGTCCATCACCGGCATCTGTATATCCATAAGTATCGCACTGTACTCTCCTTCGGCTGAATGTTCGAATGCTGCCGCCGCTTCCTCTCCGTTGCCGGCGTGATCTGTCTCCAGGCCCATCTGTCCGAGCAGACGCAAAGCTATTTCGGTATTGATCTTATTGTCCTCAGCCAGCAGCACTTTGCCTGACATCAGCCCTTCACCTGCTGTATCTTCATCCTGCTCTGCACCAGTCATCATTTTTATCTGTTCTTCGTCAGCTCTGGGAAGCACCATCGTCACGGTGATAGCAGTTCCTTCTCCGGGGCTGCTCTCCACCTCGATAGTTCCGCCCATCAGATCTACTATCCTGTTGACTATCGCCAGCCCCAGTCCGGTACCAGAGCCGTGAGCATTGAGGACTTTGCCTTCCTGTGAAAACGGATCGAACATAGTTCTCTGGAAATCCTCGCTCATGCCTATGCCTGTATCGCTGACTGTATAACGGCATCTGATCTTTTCGTCAGAAAGGATGCTGCTTTGTGAAGTATATGTGACCGTCCCTCCCTGCGGGGTGAATTTTATGGCATTTGACAGCAGGTTCATAGTTACCTGATCGAACCGTACCTTGTCGACCACCCCTACAGCTTTCGTATCTATGTCAGCCTCTCCGTCGACTTCGATTTTGAATTTCAATCCCTTCTGTTCGCACAGCGGTCTGAACATGCTGTTGATCTTATCTATGTATTCTTTGAACGGATAAGGCTCCGGATACAGTTCTATCTTGCCGCTGTCTATCTTGGAAATGTCAAGTATATCGTTTATGAGCGACATCAGGAACTTGTTCGATGATGAGATGTTTTCTATGTCTGCCATCAGTCTCTCTTTGTCGTCGATATCCTCTTTGGCAAAATCGGTCATGCCGATTATCGCACTTATCGGAGTCCTGATGTCGTGACTGATCCGCGAGACAAATTCACTCTTGGCATTGTTTGCCACCTCTGCCTGATGCAGGGCATCCTGCAGTTCCGACAGACGTTTCTGTTCCTGTATATATGCTTCTGTGATGTCGTCCTGAACTATCAGGATCTCGCGTTTATCATTATCGAGCCATTTACATTTGATCTGTTTTTTCAGTCTGATGCCGTCATCGCTGATAAAATCGTAATGTATCAGGACCTCAGGCTCTTCTTCCAGCCTGCCTGCGATATTTTTTACAGCCGTCTGCTCTGTGAAGGCTTCGATTTCATCAGGATCTACATGTGAATCTGTCAGTGTCCTCAATGCGGCTGCATAATCAAGGCTTTCGCCATTTTTTATGACCTTGTGCTCCCATATACCGTCAAAGATATCCACGGTTTCCATCGGCACATCTATCAGACCGATATAATCACAGCCCTTGCTCGCCATGATGCTCAATATTTTCTCAGCCTGTTTCTGTCTGGTGACCTCCGTCACCAGAGTTATATCTTCTATGTCGCCTGTGTCAGGATTCATGATCAGGTTATTGACAGCCTTGACCCACCGCAACTGCCCTCTGGTCGCCTCGAGTCTGGATCTGACCGGATATTCGTCATCGATCCGCCTTATGCCCTGATTGTATTTGCTGATAAGCTCACTGCATGTGTATTTCTTCAGGAGCCTGTCTCTGATTTCCTCATCGCTGATCTCGTTTAAAGCAGTTTCGAAATGCCCGTCGGCGGTTTTCGTCTGCAGCCGTGTATTAAGTTCGGGATAAATAGAATATCCGGAAACGAATCTGTTCTGAGAAAGATTCAGTCTGAAACTGGATAATCCTATTTTTTTTATGTCAGATATCTGTTCCACCAGACTGCAGTAATTGCTCTCCGCCTGCTTCTCCTGTGTGATGTTCAGTCCTGAGCAGAATACTGCCTTTATCTCGTTGTTCAGATCATATATCGGTCTGCTGGTGACTCTCCACCAGTTTTTCTGCCCGTTCACATTACTGCTGTACTCGAATGACAGCCCGTCTTTGTCCAGTCTGTCCAGAGAAAACATTTCCAGAAATCCGTCTTTATATTCATCGTCTACCATGCCGATCAGCGATTCAGGAACGTCTTCGATTACAGTAGGCATTCCGAGTTTTTCACATATCATTTTAGTGTACGGATTATCGATCTGATATGTGACAGTTTTCTTCTGCGGATCATACATCCACATCATTTCCTTGGCATCTTCGATAGCGCTCTGATACATCTGGTTCATTTTGTCCAGAGATATCTCATTGTTCTTTTCTTCTGTGACATCCTTGATATAGATTATCACAGACTCTCTGCCGCACCAGCCGACATTTTTCCATGTCACCAGACTCCATCGCCCCATTTGTTCGTCATAAGAGTATCTCTCATGCATTTCCCTGTCCTCGTAAGCCAGTTCGAAGCAGTCTTCACAGGGGCAGGCCCTGCCCCGCAGCAGTGAATAGCATTTGAGATCCAGCATGCTCTTTCCCTCGAAGTACCTGCTGTTTAATATTTTTTCATTGGCGTAAAGGACTTCATATGAACTGCGTTCTACAACGATCGTCATCCTGTCTGAGTTGTCCAGGATCATTTCGAAAATGTTCCCCTCACGTGAGATATTAGCGAACCTGGCGATGATGACGGTGTCGCTGTCCATTTCTCCGCAGACATGAGCATCTACATGCACCCATTCGAAACCCTTTTTATTGCTGTAGACACGATAATAATGATCAAGCTTCCCGCCGTTCGCGATCGTTTCCAGAGTCGCGGCTGTCAGCGCCTCTCTGTCCTGCGGCAGAGCCAGATCCATTGCATCCTTTTCAGTGATCTTAAGATATTCCTCTCTTGTCATCCCCAGAAGATCCGGGATGTTCTCCGAAAGAAACAGCGTTTCGAGGGCGCCTCCCCTTACGCGGTATATAGCTGTATCTATTGGTGATAATGCAGCATAATTAATTATATTTTCATTTGTGATTTTCATCGATTATAGATACCTCCGGCATACCGCTATCATTATTTAGTGTTGTCGTATCAACATTATGTCACATTTTCACCATTAGTTCAATAATATTGTTGCCTGGAACCGATATATCCGCTCCGCTCTCAATCTCATATTATTCGTTCGAATTCTGTCTCAATTTATGCTGAAAAACCTGATCATTCCGTTCACACCAGGGTATAACGGACCTAACTGACATACTGCGCGCCTGACTGCGTTCGATGTCGCTCACAGCCACACTGTCATACCTTTTGCTTTAACCGAAAAAACACAGCAGGCTTTCGCCTGCTGCGCCCGTTCGCATTTCATTAAAATGTGATCAGCTGATGTACGCTGCTGTTGGTGTATCTCATTGAACCGCCTGTATAAATGCTGTACAGGTATTTTTTGCATGCATATACAGGATCGAGAGCGATGAAGCTGCTGATTTTCACATTGGATGTCGTTGTCCCGGCCCTGTATCCTATCAGTGCTACATAATGAGTGTTGCCAGAATAGCGGTTATGGACGAGCAGTATGCATGGACGCCCTTTGTTGATCTGATACAAAGCCGCCCTGTAACAGGAACCGCTGGTCGTAAAATATGTGCTGATGCCCTTTGCCGCGCTCCAGTGTGCCCACGAAGAGCCATATCCATACTGATTGTATATCCTGCTTCTGTATGTCGAGTACGATTTTTTCACACCGCTGCTCGTATAATAGTACCTGTAAAAATGTCCGTCTATGACAGCTCTGCAGTATGCCATAGAATATATGGCGCACATGGAAGGTCCCTGTGCCCCGATGGCACTTATAACACTCTGATTATATGACAGACACTTCCCGCCCGCTGCCGGTACAGAACTGTCGGTCGTCTTCGCCGCTGCTCTGACAGTGAATTTTTTGCTGATCACATATTTCCCTATGCCGTATTTATCTCTGACATAAATTTTATAGTAATATGTTCCGTTGGGCAGGTTTCCGAATTTTATTCTGCTGTTTATTTTGGATATGTTATATGAAGCGGCATTCGGCGAAGCAATAACATAATGTCCGCTTTTCCATGCGCCTGATAAAGTCTTGATGCCTGCTTTCATATATGCGATATTATATTTAGATTTTACATATCCGCGCAGAGTGAAACCGCTGCCTGTATTCAAAGTACCAGGTGCTGAAATATTGCTGGTCGAGAAATAAGAAACTGTAAAAGTTTTGCTGAGTACATATTTTGATATGCCTTTTTCATTTTTTACCCATACGGCATAACGATATGTTCCGGCAGAAAGTCTTCCGAATTTTATTTTGGAATCGAGTTTCGACAGGCTGTATTTATTTGCTGCCGGTTTTGCATAAGCATTCACTCCGCTGACCCATTTCCCGTCTGCAGTGCGTACGCCCGCCCTTAAGCCTGTGATCCTGTATTTTGAATATACCGTGCCTTTGACAACAAAACCGGATCCTTTGTATATGGCTTTCGGGCTTGTCGTACCGGAAATACTGAATGTGCTGGTCGCCGCATTTACAGCCGGAGATGTCAGCAGCATGCCTCCGACAACGAATGCCAGCATCCCCGCTGTCAAAACTACCACTAAAGCATAAATAAAAGCATCTTTTGTCCTGGTAAGCATAATATCTCTCCTGTCGCTTCCTTTATTTTATATCGTTACCGTATCACAGAACGAATGTGCTTGTGTGATAATAGAGATTTTTTCACATAACCTTTACAAAAGACTATATTCATTTCACATTATTGGATATATCCCTGTCGCCTGACCGGTATATCCGCTGCCTGCTGCTGTCTTAACATGTGTGGTCCACGAAAACACGCCTGTATGATATTCTTGGGACAAGTATCTCTTGTAATGTCTATATTTCAGTTTATAATGATGTTGTATGGTAAATTATCTTACTATTTACCGACTATATTACAGAAAGAAGACTTACATGAATATACTGCTTGTTTATCCTGAGTACCCTGTCACATTCTGGAGTTTCAAATATGCACTGAAATTCATCCATAAAAAATCCAATCTTCCGCCTCTCGGAGTATTGACCATAGCCTCCATGCTGCCTGATGAGTGGGATAAAAAACTCATTGATATGAACGTATCGCGTCTCAGGGACAGCGATATCCTCAAAGCTGATTATGTGTTCATCAGTGCCATGAACATCCAGAGCAAATCGGCACGCAGCGTGATCGACCGCTGCAAAGCTCTGGGGGTCAGGACTGTATGCGGCGGTCCGCTTTTCAGCATTGAACCTGAACGTTTTGATGATGTCGACCATCTTCTTCTCAACGAAGGTGAAATATGCATACCTAATTTTCTGGAAGACCTCAAAAATCATAAAGCAAAACATATTTATGATTGCAGTGAATATCCCGAACTCTCGGAGACGCCGATCCCTGCATGGGAACTTATCGATACCAGAGACTATGCAATGATGAGCATGCAGTATTCCAGAGGCTGTCCTTTCAACTGTGAGTTCTGCAACGTCGTTTCTCTGTTTGGACATGTCCCGCGCACCAAGTCATCCTCTCAGATCATTTCAGAACTGGAAGCAATCTATTCACTTGGATGGCGCGGATCGATATTCTTTGTCGATGACAATTTCATCGGCAACAAGAACAAGCTCAAGCATGAAGTCCTTCCTCTGCTGATCGAGTGGATGAAAGAAAAAAACTATCCGTTTTCTTTTTTCACCGAAGTATCTATAAATATGTCAGACGACGATGAACTGATGGAACTCATGACAGAAGCAGGATTCGACAACGTCTTCGTTGGTATAGAAACCATTGATGACGACTGTCTGAGCGAGTGCAATAAAATACAGAACCGTAACCGCGACACGATAGAAAGCATTAAAAAAATACAGCATCACGGCATGCAGGTCCAGGGAGGTTTCATACTGGGATTCGACAATGACAAGTCTTCTGTATTTGACAATATGTCTTCATTTATCCAGAAAAGCGGAATAGTCACTGCCATGGTAGGCATGCTCAACGCACCGACAGGCACTGATCTGTATGACCGCCTTAAAAAAGAGGAACGGCTGATCACCGATTTTTCCGGAGTTAACACTGATATTAATTTCAAGCCTAAAATGGGTATGGAAAAGCTTCAGAACGGATATGAAAAAGTCATCAAATATATTTACTCACCTGATAATTATTATAAAAGGGTACGCACATTTCTCGAAAATTACCGTCCGAAAGGCAAACACAAAAGGCGCTTTTTCTTTACGGACATAGGCGCTTTTCTGAAAGCCTTTTTCAAACTTGGAATAGTCTCTAAAAGCCGTGCAGATTTCTTCAGGCTCATGCACTGGGCGAAACAGCAGGGCACAGAGACCTATAACATGGCACTCACCTTCTCCATATACGGCTACCACTTCCGGAAGTGTCTTCTCGGCTGAGGCCGTATATCTCCAGTTTCATCACGGCTCCTTAGCATTGTTTTTTCAGAAAAAATACGATGTTCGATTTTTATTCCACATGGGCTCCACCCCAGCATTTGACATAGAGCCATTTTATTCTGTTACCATATCACAGAATAAATATGCTTATGTGACCTTGGAAATGTTTTCACACAGTCTTTACAAAAGACTGTGCTGCTTCACATTTCCTCCCACAGGCTTTTATTATTGACAGTACTTGTGCTGATCTGACGCTTGTCAATAGTGTTGGAATTATTATTGATCGCTGTTGATCTGTAGATTTTCCCGTTGTAATAATATGCGAAGCCCTGCCACTGCGCACGGCCTGCCGGATCTGAATTCGCATACAAAACTACTGTTTTCTCACCATTGATGGTCACTTCCGCCGGGCGCCAATACAATACGTCTGCGCCTCCATATATTTTTTGATTTCCGAATATCTCAGAGGTCGCCACCGATGGCAGGGTCCCCATCGCCCTGATCAGATCATCTCCGCTGTGATACTTGCCGTTATATGCAGCAACCTGCGCCAGGGCTTTTTCCAAAAATGTCTGTGCTGTCTGGATCGTTGAAGACACTCCTTCTCCCAGTGTATATTTGCCGTTCTTATAAGTGACATACACTTTGTCGGCTGAACAATACTGCAGCAAAGCAACTTTCGCATTCTCTACAGTCAGCTGCGTGATATCTGATCCTTCTGGTGTTTCTGCAAGGTCAATGATCTTCGATCTGTAAGATGCAAGATCCAGGGTCGCTGTCCCATGCTCTCCATATGCTTCAGATGCGATTGTCTGAGCCGCATTGACACACTGCCTGCATTCAACGATGGCCGTGCGCTCTTCTGCTTTCCCGATATACTTTACCATCGATGGTATAAGTATCGCAGCAAGGATCGCCAAAATCACCAGTACAACAATGACTTCAACTAATGTAAAGCCATTCTTATATTTTCCACTGTCCCGGGACGCGCCCAGCTTTCTAATGATCATCAGATTATTTCCCTCCTAAGATCTGTCCATACATACTATTACACCATATCCATTGTTAAGTTTATCTCCGTCCGTTATTTAACACTTTATCTCCGTCCGTTACTTGACACTCTGATCGCTTTTGACAATATCTTATAAAGCCTGTGCGTGTCTATCGGTTTCATAACGTAATCATCCATGCCAGCCTGCTTTGCAGCCTGAAGGCTCTCCTCAAACACATCTGCTGTCATCGCAATGATCGGCACTCTGCCGGCGTCTGGCCGGTCCAATGCGCGAATATTCTTCGTCGCTTCATAACCGTTCATGACCGGCATCTGGATATCCATCAGGATGCACTGATATTCGTCCGGCGCAGACCGTTCAAATATTTCCACCGCCTGCTTTCCATTTTCAGCATGCATGATGGTGAGACCAAAAGAACTGAGTATACGCACTGCTATTTCCGTATTGATCTCATTATCTTCGGCCATGAGGATCCTGCCGTGAAGCCGTTCAGAGGCAACCGCATCTCCCTGTTCCTCAGAAGCGATTTTACCCATATCAACTTCCGGCAAAACGAATGCTACAGAAATCGCCGTTCCTTTTCCTACCTCGCTTTTTACTGTGATCTTGCCTCCCATTAGATCAACAAGCCTTTTTACGATGGACAAGCCAAGCCCTGTTCCGTTGACCGGTTTCATCCTTGCTGGATTATCATTTTCCTGGCTGAATGGTTCAAACATTTTTTCCTGGAATTTTTTGCTCATGCCTATCCCGGTATCGGCAACTGTGAAACTGCATTCGACCATGTTGTCACTGCGTTTTCTTGCATGCGAAGTGTATGTGATAGTCCCTCCTGACGGGGTATATTTTACAGCGTTTGAAAGAAGATTGAGAGATATCTGGTTGTATCGTACATGATCGACTATTACCGCATGTCCATTTCCCGTCTCCGCGCCTTCGATCACAAAATCCAGGCCATTCTGCTGACAGAGCGGTTCAAAGATATTCCGGATATTCTCAATATACTCATCATATGGATAAGGTTCCGGATGCAGTTCGATCTTGCCGCTGTCGATCTTGGAAATATCCAGGACATCGTTGATCAGGCTCAGCAGTAAATCGTTGGATGTCTCGATCTTATCCAGGTCATTCAGCAACTTGTCACGGGCATCGATATCTTCTCTGGCAAACGAAATCATGTTATTGATGGCTCCTATCGGCGTACGGACATCGTGACTGATCCGCGATATGAATTCTGTCTTTGCATTATTTGCTTTTTCAGTAGTTTCCAATGCATTCTGCAGCTGCCGGGCTCTCTGCTGCTCCATGATAAATGCACTTGTGATGTCTGACTCTACAATAAGGATATTCTCTTTTGTATCCTCCAGCCACTGATACAATATCTGTTTACGCAGCATAGTTCCATCTTGATCCTTCCAGTCATAGGCCACAGAGTACTCATCTCTGTTTTCCAGACTTTCGATGATATGCGCGATGGAAATATCGTTCAGTAATGCCTGTCCTTCAGTATTATCCAGGGAGCCGTTTATCGCTGTACGAATACCCTCCTCATACCTGTTTTCACCATTAAGATCAAAACTTCGGCAGAATGTCCGTTCAATATGCGACGCACCGCGAAATGACAGCATTTGAGATTTGACATCAAGCAGCGCCATATAATCGCTCTGCTTTTCAAGTGCCAGCTTTCTGATCTGCTCGTTCTGCTTTTCTTCGTTGATATCCCTTGTATAATAAAATGCCAGGATATCTCCAGTAGACGGCTCTTCCATCAAAATGACACGCGTAGACACCCAGATAAGCTTTTCGTCAACAAATCTGCGATATTCAAGCGTAATATCCCGGTTCCCTTTATAGAACTCCCTCAGCATTCCTGCATGACTGCAGGTACGGATAAAATCCTGTCTCTGCTCTTTATCAGGGATCTGCCCGGAAGCAGAAAAAAGAGTCACAAGTGTTTCCGGGCTCTGCTTGTCGACCAATGGTTCGACAGTCCGCGCTTCTTCCAGAGCATTATGGTCGATCCCTTCTAGCTTTTCAAGCTGTCCGGTATGGTTGAATGCGATTTCATAATCCTTCTTTACGCTGAAGCAGGCAGTCGCCAGATATATACCGCACAGGGATCTCATGCGGAACCTTTCATCCGAGATGGCTTTTTCCGCTTCTTTTGCACGGTCGACATTGAACACATTCCCGATCGCTTTAACTGTGTGTCCATATTCATCCGGGACACTCATCAGATGTACGCGGTACCATCCTTCAACTCCCTGCAGGCTCATGAAAACTGTGCACTCTGATTCTTTTGCGCCGTCATCTATCTCTTTGACCATGTTCAGAAATGCATCCGTATCTTTTTCGTTCAGATGAACAAGCTTAATAAAGGATTCGGGATAGTTATCCATCACTATCGGGACCATATGATATTTTTCCGGTAACGCTTCTATTTTATATTGGCGCTGCTGAAGGTAATATGTAAAATGGACGATCTCTGAATAAGACAGGATATCACGATATGTGAGCTCTTTTTCCTTCAGTTCATCCTGGATCCGTATCAATTGATCCACATCATAATACGATACATAGAATCGCTCTGTATCTTGATCCATCGGAACATGATTTGCAGCTATTTCGACCCAGTGCAGCTTCCTGTCTCCATCTAATATCCGTATCCTGCAGTTCAGCTGCTTTTTCTCCTGTATGGATATATCGATTGCATCATTTAATCTTGCCCTGTCATCAGCAAATACATTGCTTATCATGTCATCACTGAAATATCTGCCCTTATCCTCCGGCAATATCCCCAGCATCTGGTAGAATCCGCTGTTGATGTAATTCAATGTGAGCTTTCCATCGGCCACATCGAATACACCGACACCTGACGGGATAGATTCCATGCTCAGTGCACGTTCTTTGGCAAGCTCAGCCTCATGCTGCTGCTTTACATGCTCTATCTGCTGTTCATAAAGTTCCGTCAGATCCGTCTGTGTCTCAAGAACAAGATCCTTCTGGGAGCCAAGCCAGACATAATTCACCTGCTTATAAACACATCTGCCATTCGGATCAATATAGCGATAGACAAATGTATCCTTTCCGTTCTTATTGAGATTAGATACGATGCTTTCAAGTTTTCCATGCTCTTCAAAAAGTCTTCGGTCTTCTGCTGATATATAATGATCGATGATATCCCTGAATGTCTCATCATAATCTACGGATCGATGTGGCTGCAGATCATACGATTTATCCTGTTTCCATAATTCGTAACTGTGCTGAACAGGACTGATAAGGCCGATATGATCATATTTTTCTTCCGATATCCTTGCCAGGATCGTTTCACTTGTTTTCTGATCCGTGATATTTAAAGCATAGGCAATTCCTTCAATATCATCAGTGACGGAATTCTGTATCATGACAATTACGCCATTTACCCAGATCGTGTTTCCGGCCCTGCCATGAATAGGATATTCGATCGACATTTCAGTAACGCCCTTATTGAATTCACTGATCAGATTCGTGAGCGAAAAGCGGCTCACGCAGTCTTCACGGATCTTTTCATCTGTGATGATTTCTGCGCAGGCAGCGAGATATCCATCAACAGTGCCGGCTGCCTGCTGCTTTACGGCAGTATCAAATGTGCTCTGGACATCAGAGCAGGTATTCTTTGTGAGATTCAGGCGGAACATTGCCAGTGCATTAGGATTGGCATATGCGATTTCCTTATAAAGATTGCTGAAGCGCTCTTCATAGGCTTCCTGGCGTTCCTTCTGCTCCGTAATATCTGCAGTATAGAATGCCGCCGCTTTATGGCCGTACCAGCTGATATCATACACATCTTTACGATACCATTTTTTCCGCGTCGGAACATAGCTTGCATCGACATGACTATAGCCATCCTTCATAGACGGCAGTGAGCACCATGGGCATGGAGAATCCTCGCCATTGAAGAAATGATAACATTTCTCATTCTGGTACTTATGCTTTCCACAGGCCTTGAGCGCCGGCTGATTTACGAAAAGCAGCTCATATGTATCTTTATCAACAACATAGATGATCATATCATTGCTGTTCAGCAGATTCGTATATTCCTGTGCTTCTGCGGCCATTGTTGCAAAAGAAACAAGAATGACCGGAGCGCCTTCTCTGATCGCGATCATTTTTGCTTTTGCACGCACCCAGATGAATCCAAACTGCTTATGAAATATCCGATAGGTCACAGAAAATGATGATGACTCATCCTGATTCCTGATGATCTCTCCGATCGTTTCACTGACCTGGCGTCTGTCAGCTTCCAGAACGATCGCGGCTGCATCTTCTTTTGTGATTTCTGCATATTCATCTTCAGTAAGACCCGATAATCCAGGCAGGCCATCAGAAAATGCCATTGTGATCAATCTGCCGTTTTCGATACGATAGACCGCATAATCGCCCGGATTCATATTTCCGACCTGGCTAAGTATTTTATCGTTGAATTCTACCATAGGTATTGCTTTTTCCCTGCTGTACACAAATTTTTTATGACCCTCATGCCCGGCCCCGGCAGTCAAAACCTTCGGACAGGCATCCTTGATTTGTAAAAGGGCGCAGTTTCTCTTGTAAAAGTTACTTCACCAAAAATATCATACCTTCTTATCTTGTAAAATGCAAATGGGCCGTCATATCCAGGAGCAAATCTCCCTGCATACATTTTATGATCTTTCACCCGAAGATGAGGATAGCCGTTGAAAACATGGTCATCCTGATCATTGAAGAGTGACAACTCAGCTTCACAAACAGCCTCTGCACGAAGCAACATCAGGATCGTTATCGTATATATGTGATTTTATCCTTGTTCCATTTATTCTTTTGCTTCGGGTTTTCCGCGGGATATCCGATATTAATCAGATTAAGCGGTATCAGGTTGCCGGGAAGCGCAAGGACGGCGCTTGCGCGATCCATATACTGCTTCAATGGAAAAAGTGCTGTCCAGATGCCGCCGAGTCCCATGGAATTAGCGGCAAGAAGAATATTGTCAGAAGCCATGGAGCAGTCTGTGATCCACCATTCCTGACCCATCTGTGCGAAATGATTCCTGTCCCCGCAGACGACTATCGACATCGGTGCGTCATATTGAGAAATCTGTTCCAGCTTGTCTTTATCTGTTATCACCACGAAATGCCATGGCTGGCTGTTTACTGCTGTCGGCGCAGTCATTGCAGCCTTAAGAAGAACTTCAACTTTTTCATTCTCTACAACCTGACTCGTAAATTTTCTGACCGAAGCCCTCGTCATCATATTTTCAATTACTCTGTTTTCCATTACTTGTTCCCTCCTTATTTCATATCGATAACGTCATTATATTCACAGCATAAAAACTTTCATCTGACAGAACACGATTTTAATAAGATTTCCTTATATATTCGTGATATTATAAGAATAAGGAGGCTGCTTCCATATGAAATTGAAAGACCGAACGAAAATGATGTTCGCGGCGGAACTAGAAAAAATGCTGAAGACCATGACCATGGACAAAGTCCGTGTCGTCGATCTCTGCAGACGCTGCGGTGCCGCTCCGCCCACATTTTATTACTACTTCAAGGACAAGTACGATCTGTCCGCCTGGATCTATTTATGCGACATTTCCGCGGCTTTCGGAGATAAAATACCTGAATATTCACCTGAGCGTCTGACAGAATCTTTAAAACACATGGATCTGAAACGGGCTTTTTACAAAAAACTTTATGTCGACAAGTCACAAAACTCTCTTGTACGCTACGGCATGGGATACGCCATGAAAATGGTGGACGATGTTGTGACGGCCACGACAGGAGAGCACCCAACTGCACAACAGATATTGGAAGCAAAACACCACACCTTTGGGATCTTTGGACTGCAGCAGGAATGGTTACTCGGTGAAATCAGTCTATCCTCCGAAGAGCTGGCTCAATTCCTCTATGACAAGACGCCGGTGTTTTTAAAAGAAGCTTTCCGAAGCTATGATTTTCACAGTGATGAAATTCTCAGTAACGCGGGCACTGGAAAATAACAGAAATCTTCAATATCCGCACCCCCTCATTTTTAAATATTATGTTTTCTTTAACAGGCTTTAATACACGGGCCATCCCGTTCTCCGATGCGCTGCGGTCTTCGCTGCAGGCTTCTTTATTACCTTGAATACAAGAAAAGCTGATTTGTTTCTTCGATCTTTGATGATGGAAGTATCAGAAAAAGAAAGAAAAGAAGTGAGCGGGTTTGGAACATACCTGATGGGAAACTGGACCGGGATCTACGATCTGGAGACATTAGACATTCCGGGCAGCTGCACCGAAGGCATGTTTAGCGAAACCCAAATACTTGACATTCAGTTTATGCACCACTTCCTATCTGCTTTAGTGAATATCATTATAGCGAACATGTATTTTTTTCAGAGACAAACTCGCGCCATGTAAACCAGAGCAAGATAAACTGAGCAGACCTTTCCTGATCTGCCCGGTTTTTATGATCGATCATGAAGCTGTTATTTTATAGTTGTCTTCCGCGAAAATACCTGTCCAGCCCGATGCTCGACTTTCATCCATATTGATTTTACCGCTTTATTGCCTTTGCTATGGCTTCATACAATTTTTCTGCATCCATTGGCTTAGACAGGTATCCGGTCATACCGGCCTCTCTGCACTTCTCCATATCATCATCAAAAGCCTCAGCAGTAAGAGGGATTATAGGAATGTCCGGCGCATCTTCTCTGTCAAGACTGTGAATAGTCTTTGAAGCCTCATATCCGTCCATGACCGGCATCCTTATATCCATGAGTATGGCCGCAAACTCTCCGATACGGCTTGCTTTAAAAGCTTCTACTGCCAGCTTTCCGTTGACTGCAGCCGTCACTTCCATACCTTGTCTCTGAAGGAGTTCGCAGGCCAGATCCCTGTTTATATTGTTATCCTCACACAGAAGTATCTTCTTTCCCCTGAGGTCTTCAAAAGAAACATGCTCCTGTTCATTTCTTTCCCCTGCGACAGCGTCATCAGCGATCCTGAACCTCAGATACACTGTGAATTTTGTGCCTTTCCCTTTTGTACTGTCGCATCGTATCTTTCCTCCCATAATATCGACCAGCCGCTTGACTATGGAAAGTCCCAGGCCGGTGCCTCCGGCCTTGCCATCTGAATCAGCCTGAGCAAAAGGTTCGAACAGCTTCTTCATAAACTCCGGATCGATGCCGATGCCGTCGTCCTCTATTACGAATCTGGTGTCTGAATAAATATTTTCGCTTATGCTGTCTGTGACCGTTAATTTTACGTGACCTCCTTCTGCAGTGTATTTTATGGCGTTGGTCAAAAGATTCAAAAGTATCTTCTGTATATTGAGCCTGTCCATAAGAAGCGTGGAATTCCCGGCCTCATTGGAGACCTTCAGTTCAATATCCTTGGCGCGGGCAAACTCTCTTACCGGCACCATGACCTCTTCAATGACCTCATCGATATTCACGTTACTCATCTTAAGTTCTGTTTTACCGCTGTTCAGTCTGGAAATCACAAGAGTGTCATTTATCAGTTCCAGAAGCAGTTTGCCTGATGTACAGATCTTCTTCAGGTCATCTTTCACATCTTCAGAGGTGTTCTTATCCTGTGCCAGAGTTGAATAGCCGATTATGGCATTGAGCGGAGTGCGCATATCGTGACCTATGGTGGAGAAAAATCTGTTTTTCTCCTCATTGGCACTTTTATCAGCTGCAACCTGCATCTCCCTTTGTCTGGCTGCAGCCCTCTCTTTTTCAAGAGCTTCATTCTCACGCTGACGTCGTCGCAGACTCAGCATTGCAATGGTCAGCCACAGTATCAGTGCGATCAGAACTGACAGGAACAAAATCATCCATTTTGCTGGCATAGTCTCTATTAAAGTCTGAAGATTGCCGTCGCGCTCAGCTGTAGTCTGAATAATTATACGCGAAATATCCTCACCTGATGCAGCAGCACCTTTGTTTATAATAGTACGAAGCATACTCTTGTCTTCACTCATTGCACCGCACAGGTCGATATTTATCCCGGTCATAGCCGACATGGATATCCTGTTGTTTCCATGCTGGTTTACCAGCCATGTAGCCGCCGGCACAGTGCAGATGATTGACCCTGCTTTCCCGTTATCCAAAGCAGAATAGCAGTCATTTATAGACCCGTAGCTTTTTAATTTTATGTTGTCGTGGTTTTCTGCCAGCAGGACTTCGAGGATATCTTTGGTACGGGTAGTCACCGCTGCCGACTTGACTGCCGCTTTTTCATTGCCTTTTTGCGTCACCATGACACAGTTAAGGGATTCATACGGGTCTGTAATAGCAAGACCTTCATCCGAAGACAACACTATGTCGCCGAAATAATAGCCCAGGACATCGGCTTTTCCCGTCCTGACTGCATTTAAAGCATCCTTATACGAATCATACTTCACCATTTTGAAATTTATGCCAATCTTCTTACCCAGTATTTTATAGTACGAAGGCATGATCCCCTTTGCCCTGCCTTTTTTATAATATGAAAAAGGCGCTGCCGAACTTATTATTGCCACCTTCGCCGCAGGATGGCTCTTTACATATGCCTTTTCATTATTGCTCAAAGCGACCCCGGAACCTGACGATGCCTTGAAATACTTATTGTAAAGATTTCTTGCATAATCAGGATTATCAGTTATCAGATTGTCTACGGCTCCGTCTATTTCGTTTTTCAGAACGGTATTGCCCTTCTTGACCATCATATAGCTGTCTATAGGTGCAAAGTGGAGAACGGGTTTGAACCCGGCAGGTGTAATTGTTTCAGTTGCAGCTCCATCTATCTTCCCTTTTTCAAGCGCCTTGTCTATCTGAGATGTATTATCGAATTCAACAAAAACAGGCTGTATGTCGTGGGCTTCACATCTTTCTTTGAACAAAAGACGTACAGCGCTGTCTTTGACTACTCCTATCCTCTTATTATTCAGGTCGGACCAGTTGTTATATTCGATCTTATCGTAATTGTTGCGAACATAAACGCTGTTGCTGATATTTATCAGAGAATTGCCGGTAAAAGTAAATTCAGCCTTTCTTTCATCAGTCTTGATAAAATCCACAAGCATCTGTATCCTGCCTGCCTTCAAAGCGGAATTGGCCTTATTTATAGAGTCAAAAGGAACTATCTTGATCCTGCAGTTCATGTACTGCCCGATCTTCTCCGCATATTCCACATCAAACCCGCGGTAATTCCCGTTCTTGTCCTTGTAGCAGTACTGATCGAATTCAAGAACCCCGGCCTTTATCGTCTTGACGCTGCTCTTTGTCATGCCGAAAGCTTCAGTGCTTGATACAGGTATAGCAAACACGACTATCAAACAAAGTATGGTCATTATGCTGATGGGTTTTATGATGCGCTTCATTGTTATATCTCCTGTTTATAAGTATAGAATCAATTATACTCCACATTTCCCCGGAATAAATGCAAATCAAAAAGGTGAGAAAATATCTGATTCTTTTAATATCAAAAAATGGATATTTTTTCTTTGCACACAAATTAACAAATCAACATTTTCTAATTAACTCTGCAACCTCAGTATAATTGGTATATTTGCAATTCTGAAATGAATCATAACCTTCACCACAATAAACCACAGTCATTTCCCCTGAATCAGCTTCACTATTGCAAAACAGTTTCATATTCTTAGAAAAATCATTATTTGGTGTCATCGACGATTTGATTTCAAAAGGGAACAACATTCCTTCTTTTTTCAGAATCAAATCTACTTCTACGCCCTTTTCAGTTCTCACATAAAAAAGATTAGGTTCTTTATTATCATTTAACCTTGCTTTCATTGCTTCAAGAACCACAATATTTTCAAATATATTTCCTCTTAAAGGATCCCTGGATGCCTGCCGTGCTGTCTCAATACCAAGAAGATATGCGACAAGTCCCGGCTCCACGAAATATACTTTTGGTGATTTTACAATTCGTTTGCTGATATTAGAGTAATATGGCTGCAGTCTGAAAACAACAAAAGAATCTTCTAAAATCGAAAGCCATTCGCCAAGTGTAGTTGATGAAACGCCAACCTCCCCGGACATACTGGATAAATTAACAACTTGGCCTACTCTTCCAGCTAATAAAGTTAAGAATCTTAAAAATGCATTTAAATCCTTCACTGCAATCATCTGCCGTAAGTCTTTTTCAATATAGGTATCCAGATAATCTCTATAATATACATCTGCATCCCTTGCATTATCCTGATATAATTCAGGCATGAATCCACGAATGATATTATCATCTAACTCTTCAAGTTTTCCACTATTCCTGATTTCTTCCAGACTAAGCGGAAACAATGTGTGTATCGTAGTTCTGCCCGCCAATGATTGTGCCACTGCTTCCCGTAGTCTTGGCTGATGACTGCCGGTGAGAATAAATCGTCCATTTTTTCTATTTTCATCTACCTTAACTTGAATAGCTGAAAGAAGCCCGGGTACACGCTGTACCTCATCAATAATCATCGGTTCCTGATATTTCTTAAAAAAGCCAATATAATCGTTCTCTGCAAGTTCCCTTGTTGCTTTATCCTCAAGATTTACATAGGTATGATCAGAATAAAGTTCCCTTACTAATGTAGTTTTTCCTGCTTGACGCGGGCCTAATACTGTAACAACCGGAACCTGATAAACACTTTTTTTAATTTTATCTGCAATTGCTCTTTTAATCATAGCTGCTCCTTCTTTCTATGACGATTAGATAGAAATAGGGCGTAATTTTCAAGTTAAATTTGAAAATTACGCCCTGTCGTGCTATCCCTGTCTAATTCGAAAAGGAATCCATCAACACGATGGATGGAGTGACTTGCTCTCTTGTTTTAAATTTCAGCTAATATTTGCGCGATATCATCATCTATGCAAATGCTGCGGCCGGCGATTTCAGCAGGTACATATGTTTCTCCTTTATTCAGACAGGCATAGACAGCATTTTGATTTTTCGCTGTATACTGCCAGAATGGATATTTTATTATCACCGGTGTATTCATCCCGACACCAAGTTCCAGATAAAGCACCTTTCCGTTCTCATGCCGCCTTATAAAATCAGAATACCTTCCGGCTGCCTGATGCCATCCCGCGTCCTCTACAAAGCTGTCATCTGCCCTGAGATTCATTGTCATTTCCTTACCGCAGTCAGGACAGCGCGGAACCAGTTCCGACGGCACTTCCATCCGTATTCCTGACCCTGCAGGGATGGTAAGACTGCCATCAGTCTCTATTTGAAATCCCTGTGCAAGAATCATCTTACGGACAAGTTCTTTATTATCGTAAGTTTTCTGATCACACGGGTCGCTGCATTGAAGCAGCCCGTAATCCCCCTGCGTATAAAACAAACGTTTTTTATCAAACCCTGCCCGCTGGAAGCAATGATCCACATTCGTGGTAAGCACAAAATATTCTTTACTCTGTACCATATTCAGAAGTCTGCTGTAAATGTCACTAGGAATCGGAGCGTATCTGTTCAGCCATATGTGCCTGCTCCACCACGCCCAGCGTACTTCTGCTGAGGGAAATGGATAAAATCCGCCGGAATACATATCCTGAATGCTATATTTCTCAGTAAAGTCGGAGAAATATTTCAGAAAACGCTCACCCGAATAGGTATAGCCTGCTGCTGTTGATAGCCCGGCTCCTGCACCGATTACGATGGTATCTGCCTCCAGTAATGCCTTCTTCAGTTTCTTAATATTATTTGAGCAATCCTCTGTAGATTTCTTCATCCTGATCTTTGAAAACATTAAATACCACCTTCTTTACTGATATACCGGTCTTCAGAAAATCTGTGGCCGTCCTGACTGCAATTTCAGCCGCACGTCTATTGGGAAACATGAACACTCCCGTTGAAATACAGCAGAATACAATACTCTCCAATTTGTTCTCCGCAGCAAGTTCCAGACAGGAGCGGTAACATGATTCGAGCAGTTTCTCGTGGTTTTCTGTCAACTTCCCCTGTACAATCGGCCCGACTGTATGAATCACATAACTGGCCGGGAGATTATAACCCGGCGTGATTTTCGCCTGACCAGTCGGCTCTTCATATCCCTGCGCCTCCATTATATCTGCGCATTTCTTCCTAAGCTGTATTCCGGCATAGGTATGAATGCAATTGTCGATGCAGTTATGATTCGGACGATAGCATCCGGTCATTCCGCTGTTTGCTGCATTGACAATAGCGTCACAGTAAAGCCTTGTGATATCTCCCTTCCAAAGGACGATCCCAGGTTCAGCTTCATCAAGATCGGCTATATTTACGATACCTTTCTGCTCCAGGATTTCCTTTAAATACGCGTCCTGTACGGTCAGGAACTCTTCGTCAGCTTCCTGCGGCATTCTGATATTCACCAGTCCACGAAGAAGCTGGCGCTGCTCTGTTTCATCTTCCGGTATGCTCATTCCGGCATATTCTCTGTTTTCCTCCAGAAGCCGCCGGATCAGATATAATCTTCTTTCTTCCTGCGTCATTGACTTCACCGCCTTTCAACTGCCCCTGCAGGACAAACTTCTGCACATCTGCCGCAGTGCAGGCAGTGATGCTGGTCTATTACCGCAGTTTTTGACGCTATATCGATACACTTCTGAGGGCATGCTTCCATACAGGAGGCACATCCGGTGCAACTTTTTCCAATGAAATATCCGCCTGCTGTTTCTTTCGCAGCTCCAATCACGATCATGTCCCTGAATACATGATCCGGATCACTGATATCAAAATATTCTCCTTCAGCTTCACCGATCTGGAAAACTTCAAGTGCTGACCTGGTATCTCCCGGATAGATTTTCTGCATGTATTCGTTTTTCTCAAAGATCTCGTCCCGCTTTTCATTTCCGATATTCCGTACTTCTCCGCGAAGGGATATGGCTTTCTTATCTTTTACAGCTGAAAGCGATATGAACTTCTGCTCTATAAGCTGGGAATAGAAAGCTTTTCCTTTTGCGGTAAGAAAATATACGCCCTCACCGTCCCACAGCATCATATCAATGGCTCTGGTGACCGGATGACCGTCTTCTCCGATCGTGGCAACGATTGTGGAATGAATGTCTTCGACCAGTATTCTCAGATAATCCTTTGGTTCCATTCTGCCCTCCCTTCAGTCAGTTCCTTTTAAGATTGGCGGAAGCCTCTCATAAATAATCATTGTCACCGCGCTGATTGCAAGGCCTTTCAGGATATTGAACGGCAGTGCGTTCAGGAGCACTATAAAAAGCTCCTACGAGCGACGGAAGATCCGACAAATCAAACCTCGCAAATGAAGGTGAGAGCAGAGCCGTGATTTCCATAAATGCCAGAGCATATGCCACCGCAGCCAACATTGCCGTTGATACGGTTACTCTTGTTTTTATAGTTCTTTCTCGATTTACAGGATATGCAGCAGTAGCTTTCATTCCGATCCCGCCTTTCCTCATCAATGTTTATCATTTAAGAAGCCATTCTACCATTTCATCAGCAGCCTTCAGATCGTCAGGTTTCTCCATAATGCTGCCCGGCACATTTGCGTCACCGGCGACATGGGCTTTGTAGGATGTAAAACCTGCAGTCGTGAAGCTCTTGATATCGGTCTCAACCATGTTCGTGTAGACATCGACAGGCCCGAATCCGGCGAAGAAATATCCGCCGATCTTCTTGTCCTTCCGGCTCGCCACAGACATATCTGGCTGCGTGAAATCCATGAAAGAATATGTCCTGTCAAGGAATGCCTTCAATTGTGCAGGGAACTGATCCCAATGTACGGGAGACAGAATAAGCATTCCATCGCATTTGTCGATCAGCGGGATGAGCTCTGTGAAATCATCCTTCTGTATGCAGTTTGGTGTATGCTGCTTCTTGCACGCATCGCACGCGAGACATGCATTGACCTGCTTCTGACCGATATTGAATGTCGCCACCTCTGCCTTACCATTAAGCTGGTCTGCAATCTTTGCCTCCAGTGCATAGGAATTTCCGTTTCTTCTTTTACTGGCATTTACGATAAGAATGTTTTTCATTGTCTTGATCTCCTTTTCAAATATTGTTTCATTTGTTGTAACCATTTTGATTACATCGAAAGAATAACATGTATTGGTTGTAATGTCAATGGGTACAACAAAAATTTCCAAAAAAATTTCGGGCCCTCGAAATTGCTTCCGAAGGCCTCTTTTCTCTCATCGTTATAATATTTTCTTATTTATCATTTCCAGCGTACTTTTCGGTATCCCTGATCACATCAGCTATAGTTATTGCTTTCAGTTCTATCTCCATAGCATCCTGTACCCGTTCAAGCTTGTCATCCATAATCAGATGGATATTTCTTCCGACAGGGCAGTTAACGTTCGGGGTTTCATGAAAACTGAATAGTTTTCCATCCTCTACAGAATCCACGGCATTGAATACATCCAAAAGAGTGATGTCCTCTGATTCTTTGGCAAGAGAAACCCCGCCTGTTCCACGGGCAACATTCACCAACCCAGCATCCCGTAACTGGGAAGTGATTTTCCTGATGATCACCGGATTTACTCCTACGCTTGACGCGATAAATTCGCTCGTGATCTTATAATCATTCTTGAAATATTCCATACATGCGAACATGTGGATCGCTATTGAAAACCTGCTTGAAATCTGCATTGTAACTACCTCACTTCCAACACTTATAATATCGCGTCCGTGTTGTAAAGTCAATGGTTACATCTAGACTCCCTTTATTTTCAAGCCTTCCCGGCCTTAACATCTGATCCGCTCACTCAGCGGCAAAACATTTGATCCGCAGCCTAAACCCTGCGGAAAACATCTAATTTTCCAACTGAATGTCAATTCATCCTTCAAGCGCATTGCTTGACAGCTTTGGATAAGTTTCCTCAGAGGATTCTGTGCCCCTCAGCTGCTTTATCTCCAAACCCGCAAATGCCATGAGATCAGGGGCTTTCAGGTTTATTTTCCTTCAACTCTTGACATCAAGACAACCGTCTCAACGTGTGATTATTAGGCTTTTCTACACTTCAATAAAATCTGCAAATATCCTCTGTATTTAAAGGCTTTTCCAACAATCTTATCAACTCAACCAGCAGCATTTTGATTAGGCTATTTTTTTATCTAAAGCAGCATGATTATTCGTCTTCCTTTTTAGTAAGCATAGTCAGCCCCGTCATCGTCAAAGATTCCATAATTTTCATCTGGTTGACTGCCAAATCACGCAACAATACCAATCTCTCTGACTGTGCTTTCCCTTGCTCAATCAATACGGCATTATAGCTTTCCATATTTGATAATACCAGTAGTTGATTAAGATTTGCATCATCACGCATATTCCCTTTTTTATCGGGATTCGTTTCTCGCCATTGCTTTGCGGTTATTCCGAACAAAGCAACATTCAGCATATCCGCTTCATTGGCATATGTATAGGCAATCTGCTCTTTCGTCAGCTCTGGCGGAATCAGATTTTCCTTAATTGCATCGGTATGAATACGATAATTTAATTTTGATATTTCCCTGTTAAGATTCCAGTTCAGTGACAAACGACTGTTTTCATCCGTTTTTATTCTTTGATAATCTTTAATAATGTACAGCTTGAACTCAGCCGATATCCATGATGCAAACTCAAAGGCGATATCTGAATGTGCATAAGTCCCACCATATCGTCCCGCTTTTGATATAATTCCTATCGCTGAAACATTATTTATCCACTTAGATGGAGACATTGTAAAAGCATTAAGTCCCGCCTGGTTTCTAAACCCCTCGAATTCGAGGGGTTTAAAATCCGGATTATGAAGACTCTCCCACAAACCGAGAAATTCTAAAGTATCCCGGTTTCGCATCCAATTGCAAATTGTCGCATTCGGATCATCGCTTCTGTACTTAGCAATATCTGTTAATGAAATGAATTCATTCTGAAAATCGTTTGTGTAAATTCCGATTTCGATACCTTTTGCATGTATTGTTTCAATAACTATTTACAGTTTAAAAAACATCTTTGACAAAACCATTATACTGAGCAATGTTCTCTTGGAATCGGCAAGGCACAGAGGCCGTGCGTACAGGCGTGTCCCGGTTCAATTACAGCTTTGCTGCCGTGATCTTACGCATGTGAAACAGTGCTTATAAATAGAATAATGAAATTCCTTACGGCTTTACTGTTGTAACCTTCCCTGTGGAAGCGGAATAATAGACGATGCTTGAACTCGTGTAGTATTTATTCCCGCTCAGTTTAATGACGCAGGCGCCCTTCATCTTCATGTAATCAATTTCTCCGGACGCATTCATATATACCGTGAACTCGGAAGCATTGCCGACGTTCGACCTGAATTCGTTTACAAATGAAGAACAGTCTATTTTCTGAGACTTGCCGTTTACATAGACGCTTATATATGGATTTGACGCCGTCAGATTTATATTGCTGTTTGCCAGAGTTGCCCCGGAAGGAAGATTCTCCGCCAGGAACTGTTTGAACATGCCGGCAACGATCCCGAAATTTGCCGTGACTTCACTTTCATCGGCTGGATCTGCCTTGAGAGAACTGTATGATAAAGAACTGCTGCCTTCACCAACCGTATATTTTCCCTTCAGATAGGTAACTGTAATTTCATCCTGTGACACATATATGAGTTTGCTTACCTTGCTGCTGCTGTATTCCACAGCGTTGACGTTTCCATTTGTCTCAGCCAGATCAGCGATTTCTTTTATTTCACCGGCTGTGGCCGAATCGCCGACCGGATCACCCTTTCCATATTTTTCCGAAGCCAGAGTCTGCGCCGCCAGCACACATTGACGGCATTCACTTATCGCGGCCTTCTGGTTTGATTTTTTGATCCAGCCGGTCAGGGACGGTATAAGAATTGCCGCCAGAATAGCCAGTATTACCAGTACCACTATGACTTCTACAAGAGTAAATCCTTTTTTATAATTATTTTTTTTACCATATTTCATGACTGTCACCTCAAATATCTCATCACTTTTAGTATAGCATACAAACGCAAACCGGTACTGACTGTGCACAAACAAAATAATATTATTTTCATTTTAATCGCTTAAAAATGACGACCCGGTTTGTCAAACCAGGTTCAATTTTACCGGCAGACCGCCAAAAATTCGTACTGCGAGATTTTCCCAAAACATGCATCTAATATAGTAAAAGGGGAAAAATATATATTAATGCAGTGCAATACTGCCTGCGGGCAGTATTGCCGGACATGATCTGACATCCAGGCCGGCATTCATGTCAGATCATGCATACAACACAGAAAGGATAATGAAAAATGACGGAAACTATAACTGAAAAAGCACCGGCTTTTGTGATAATGTACAGTGATACGCATCCATTTTCCAAAATCATGTATGCTTCGGCAATGGAATAGAATGACAACATAACAGTTTCAATTAAAACGACATGGGTATATTATATGCGGATACCGTTAATATCTCAATCTAACAATCTATTACACACACCAAAGCAGCGATCTGTCAGAGACCGCTGTTTTGGCGTACCGAATCGGCGTATAATTGTAATATGCAATATTTATCCATGTGATATAATATTTATTCAAGATGTGCGAATTTACTGAATATATGTTCGACAACTTGACACTATCTATATGTTCGAACAGATTGACATTTATGGTAGTAAATGGTAAAATGCATGGACTGTAAATATGTGTTATTACTTTAGGAGAAAAAATGAGCATATTATTTATGATTTTAGGTATCATAGCTTTTATTATGTATCTGCTTTATGATTTGGATTCTATAAAACACATAAACAGAGTCTTCCACAAGTTTTTTGGCGGAGGAATTGTATTGCTCATTGTTTCTACCGCCGGCATATTTGCAGGAAGTTATCAGGCCTTACATCCAGCTATTGCAAGGATCATACTGTGCGGCATACCTGCGGGAATCTTTTTCGCACTGCTGGTCTATACGTTATTTTTTGCCCTGCCGTTTGATGAAGTATATCTGAATGCGGATACAGGGCCGGCCAGAGTATGTAAAACCGGAATGTATGCACTTTGCCGCCACCCGGGAGTGCTGTGGCTGACAGGATTCTACATTTTCCTTGCCGCTGCTGTACCGACAGCATCGGCTGTCACTGCTTACATTCTTTTTTCGGCACTCAACATTTTATATGTTGTATTACAGGATGTATGGACCTTTCCCAGGACTTTCAGTGAATACGGAGAATACAAGAAAGAAACTCCCTTCCTGCTGCCCACGTATAAAAGCCTGTGCTGCTGCATCCAGACACTGCGAGGATAGACTATGAGATTTAAGGATAAACTGAAGAAACTATCTCACGAAGAGATATGGCGCGAATACTGCGGATTCCTTGATTTATCTATGGACCAGTATATGCATATACAGAACCGGCTCATGGATGAACAGTTTTCGCTGTGGAAAAATTCAGGTCTCGGCAAAGCCCTTCTCAAGAACCGGGATCTGGCAGATACAGATGAATTCAGAAAGTCTTTTCCACTTACAAAGTATGAAGATTACGCTGATATTCTGCTGCTCAAAAGAGGCGATATGCTTCCCGCAGAACCTGTGATCTGGCTGCAGACTACCTGGGAAGGCGGCATACACCCGGTGAAGGTGGCACCCTACAGCCAGGGAATGCTGAATACATATAAAACCAATGTCATAGCCTGCATGATACTCGGTACCAGCAGGATGAAGGGGCAGTTCGATGTAAAGAACACCGACTCCTTTCTGTATGCGCTGGCTCCGCTGCCGTATGCTACCGGGCTGTATCCGCGTGCACTCAATGATGAAATAGATATACAGTTCATGCCGTCCGTAAAAGAAGCCGAGAAGCTTTCCTTCAGCGAACGCAATAAAAAGGGATTCAAAATCGGCATGTCCAAAGGCATAGATTATTTTTTCGGACTGGGAAGCGTCGCTTACTTTGTGAGCCTGGCTCTCTCATCCATGACAGGCGGCGGCAGCTCTTCGAAAAAGCACATATCGATGTCGCCGGCAACAATCTGCCGCTATCTCCGGGCGCGCCGCATATGCAGGCGCGAAGACCGTTCGATCATGCCGAAAGACCTGTTCGATCTCAAGGCCTTCATGGTGGCCGGCACCGACAATAACTGCTACAAGGACGATCTCGAAGACTTGTGGGGTATCCGCCCGATGGAACTTTTTGCCGGGACTGAACCGTCGATAATCGGTACGGAGACATGGACCAGGAACGGAATGTACTTCTTTCCCGACACCTGCTTCTATGAATTTATTCCTTTGGATGAATTGAAAAAAGAATCACTTGACGATACATATATGCCAAAAACCTGCCTCATGAACGAGGTCGTGCCCGGAGAGACATATGAACTTGTAGTCTCCGTGCTTAAGGGAGGCGCTTTCATGCGCTACCGTGTAGGCGACATGTATCGCTGCGCGGGACTTGAAAGCAAGCAGGATCAGACCAGCATCCCCCGTTTTTACTATACCGACCGTGTTCCGGATATTATCGATATAGCCGGTTTTACAAGGATCTCGGAAAAAGAGATCTCTTCCGCGCTCAAACTTTCAGGACTGCCGATCCGCAGCTGGACGGCCGCCAAGCAGTTCAACGAAAACGGCAAGCCTTTCCTGCATCTGTTTGTTGAAATAGAGTCAGGCGCATTGCAGTCAAGAGTAGTCAGCAGAGAAATAATCAGGGACCAGCTCTCTATATATTTCAAATACGTGGACAATGACTACAAAGACCTGAAGCTAATCCTCGGTATGGACCCGCTCGAAGTCACCATACTGAAATGCGGCACTTTCGAGTATTATCAGCAGAACAACCCCACCGCGATCCGCAGTGTAAACCCAGCTTCACATGAGCTTAGAGAATTATTGGACGGTGAAAAAAAATGTCAAGCAACTTCATACTGATCCCGAGCATAGCCTTCTGCTGTTATACGTTTCTATTACTGGCATTTATAGCAGCCAAGAAAACGCCGGAAGTAAAAGCTTTTATATTTGCACTTGCCTGCTGCCTCCTCTGGACCGGCGGCTCGACACTGATGCGCCTGGAAGCGTGGCCCGGCATCAAAATATGGTACGATATTTCCCTGGCGGGGCTCTTTCTCCTCGCCTGGGCAATGTATTTGTTCATACTTATTTTCACCGGCAGAAAGCCATCGCTCGTCAGCCATTTATGGCTGTGCCTGGTAATCGCCATGACGGTGTTCAACAGCATCACCGGTCTGCTACTGAAAGCGCCGTCAGCCGTCGCGACAGCCGACGGCATAAGTTTCGAATATTCCATCGGCTGGCCGGTCATTATATTTTTCATAGTATGCGGCGGAATAATATTCAACACCTTTTACAATATTGCCTTAGCCTGGCGAAAAAATGAAATATTAAAAAGGCAGCTGAAGCCGCTGATCGCCGGCATAGCCAGCATTTTCCTTATGCAACTCCTGCTGCTCCTGCCGCAGATGAACGGCTTCCCCATCGATGTCTTTTCTGCGCTCGTAATGGTCATATGTTTCATATATGCACTGTATGAAAGGCACCTGATCAGGATGACTCTCCTTATTTCCAAAGGCGCCTGCTATGCCGCGAGCGCGATATTTGCCGCCGCGATATTTTCCAACTGCATCCGGCCGCTGGAGAATTTTTTTCAGGCAAACCTTTCTGATATCATTAAGGATGAAACTCTTATAATATCGATAATGTTCACTGTTTTTACAGTCTGCATGTATTACATTATGAAGCTCTTCATAGACAAGGTATTCATCAAGGATGAATACATTCGCGCCAGCACGATAAAGGATTTCAGCGAGAATGTTTCCAGCACATTGAGAATCGATGAGATACTGGACAGGGTCATTTCGGTCATCAATGATACCATACAGGCCGACAGCGTATACGTCTTCATAGAGGACAGCAGCGATTCCTACTACAAAATCGTGCGCAGCCTCAGTCCTCTCGACGACAGGTCTGTATGCCTCAAGAATGACAACCCTCTGATAGAATATCTCTCCAGGCGCAGCGAGTGCATACTCTATGCAGACTTCCAGCGGCTCTCCGCATGGAAATCCATGTGGGAGGAAGAGAAAAACAGCCTGAATCAGCTGGGCATCCAGTGCTTTGCACCTCTGAACGACGACGAAGGCCTTATCGGCATCATTGCAGTTTCCAGGCAGTATTCCAAAAGCAGAATAACCTATGACGACATAGATTTTCTTTCTTCCGTAAGCTCCATTGCTTCCATTGCCGTAAAGAACTCGCAGCTGTATGAGAAAGCCTACATGGAGGCCCGCACAGACGAACTCACAGGCCTGCTGAACAGAAAGTATTTCTATGAGACCCTCAAAAACGAATGCAGCAACCTGCACAAGGACTCGCTTTCGCTGGTCATCATGAGCATTGATGACTTCAAGCTTTACAATCAGCTATACGGCAACATTGAAGGCGACCGTGCCCTGAAAAGAATTGCTGCGATAATCTCTGCAAGCGTCGGCGACAACGGCTATACATCAAGATACGGCAACAAGGAATTCGGAATAATCCTGCCGGGATACGACGTTCTTTCCGCGCGCAACCTCACGTATTCAATAAGCCAGCAGATCATGAATCTGAACAAATCCGACGCGGAATACGCCCTGAAGATTCTCACGATGAGCTGCGGCATCAGTTCCATTCCCTATGATGCTTCATCAGATCAGGAGCTTCTCAGCAATGCCGACATGGCGGTATTCCAGGTAAAGAGAAACGGCAAAAACGGCATCATGATCTATTCAGGGCATCAGGAAAAAGGCGGAGCTCTGGAAACTGCCGAGGACAAACATGAAGATGTTTACTCCGAATACGCCCCTACCATCTACGCCCTGACTGCGGCCATAGATACAAAGGACCATTACACATTCAACCATTCAAACAATGTAGCCTACTATGCCTGTGAACTTGGCTATGCCTACGGACTCAACGATGATTCCGTCGAAATACTGCGTGAGGCCGCCCTCCTGCATGACATAGGCAAGATCGGCATACCCGAAAACATTCTGAACAAACCGGGCAAACTTACTGCCGAGGAATTTGAAGTAATGAAACGGCATGTGGAGAATTCCGTGGGTATCATAAGGCACCTGCCGTCCCTTGATTATTTGATACCTGCCGTTATCGGACATCACGAAAGATATGACGGAAAGGGCTATCCGCGGCGCACGGCCGGTGAGGACATTCCGCTGCTGGCCAGGATATTATGCATCGCAGATTCCTTTGATGCCATGATTTCATCCAGGTCATATAAGGAACCGTTCCCTGTCGAGTATGCTCTCAGCCAGCTTTCAAAGTGTTCCGGCTCGCAATTCGATCCCCGGCTGGCGGAGCTTTTCATAACACTTGTCAATGACGGCAAAGTACAGCCGAAAGAGCCGGAGAAATGATGCTGCCTTTTCATTTTCCGCGGCTAATAACTGAAGATTGCTTATGTCATTAACAGAATCAATATATTCATCGAGTTTTTCCTCAGATACACCCTGTTCTCTGAGATACGACTTAGTGAATTTACTCTTTGGGTACATATGATCTTCATGAAATTTATTGCTGAAATCAAGTGAAGGGTAAAGTAACATAAGCGTTGAAAGTGTATCACTTTTCCCATATTTCAATTTAAGAATATATTCATCAATATCTTCTTCAGTAAATTGAATAGATTTATTAGTTCCTTTAAATCTCTCTATGATTTTATCGACAGGAAAATCATTAAACCCATTGGACCTAATAATATCACGAATTGGTCTTATCACATTATCCGGTTGGCCACTAAATGCTTTCTTAAGAAGTGATCTTATTAACCACTTCTTTATCTTATTCCTATTGTCTTTTGTCGTTCCAGAGTCCACAAAATTATCCGGCATCCCTTTTGTAAGAAGATAATATGCAATCGGAATAAGTGCATTATTCGAGGTTAGTGTTTCTCCAGAATATCCAAACGATGATACAAGAATCACGGATTGCTTTATTGCTTTTTTAATGTCATCCCAGCGCGCTTCAATTTTCATCATATTAGTTTTATTAAAGTTATCCACCTTAAATGCTATATTAGAAAAATCCGTAAGCACTAACGCTGTTTTTAATACAAAATCTTTATTAATTCTAAATCCATCACCAATAGCATTAATATCATCAACAAATTCTATTATTTCCTCTCTAGCATCGTGATTTTCCCATTGTGCTGATGCTATAGAAAGCAAGAGATCTGAATAGCTTAGCTTTGTCCCCCCGCTATTAACTCTTATGAAAATATTAAGGACCTTATCAAGTTTCTCAGTTTTTTCTTTGTAATAACTTATCGTTCCAGCTTTATTGATAACATTATATAGTCGTGAGAGGGCATTAATAGCAAATTTATATTGTTCTTTTGTATAATCAAATTCCTCAGAATAACTTATATTTTCACCAACATATAACGCAATCCCTGTTTAAATTTAAAAGATTTTCCACTTGCCATTAACTCCTCTAAATATTCACGCCAATATGTCTTTAATCCCAGGAAATTATCATCTAGCAAACATATTTTTTTCCGTTTTTGGTCAACAAAGTCGCTTAACCCCATGTGCCTCACAACCCTGCTATACTTTTGATTAACGCAGAATTTGCATTTGCGAAAGCAGCCTCTTGTAAGGAAGCCAATAGAATAATCAGTATATTCTTTGAACTGCACCATGAATTTTTTTTTATCAAAATCAGCCCCAGTATTTTCCGCATTCTGCTGTGCCCTTAAAACTTCACTATTAATCCACTTATCATATAAATTGTAATCCGGGATATGGTACTCTATTTCTGGTTCTAACCGTTTCGCCTTATCAAAATAAAAACCTGTTCCTCCAAAATGGATGCGTTCAGATTCTTCAATACCCTCAGGGAACGGTGTATCAGTAAATACCTTAGAAATAAAAACATGATCATAATCATCAAGATTATCATAATTCATCAATAATTCAGTATCAGCGCCCTTATCTTTCCAATATCCAGAAATCTTTTCGGAAGCTAAATTTGGGAATCTATGTTTTGACCTTTCAATTAAATCCGCATCAATTATGCCTACCTTCATTCTTTCTCCTTATTAACTGAATCTATTTGATTACATTTAGTTTATTATGCATTCAATTGAATCATTCTATTCTTTATTATTTTATCATAATGTTGCCGCTGATTCATCACTTCAAAGTTATCTTTAAAATTGTTTCTGTACTAGTACCAGTTAATAATAGCATCTATACTATTATGTGCATATACAAATAATGCCTCATACACCTAGAAAGTTATGTATTTCATGCAGATATGAGCAAAACAAATAAAAGTGAGTCCATATAAAAACCAAATCATATCATGAACTTATGGAAGAAGCGCAGGACAACCTGACGACGAAAATCATCGACGACAATATCGATGATGCCTGGTTCGATGAACCGATATAAATGATGTGATAAGAATAACATTTGAAGAAGCATACGATATACTAAATGCAATCGAAAGGCAAAAAATTTCACAGGCAGTTTGTTACGGAAACGATAATCCCGTAAAGGGAGAAGCAAGAGAAGCTTTTTATAACGAAATTAAGAAAACGGATGGTGCTGATCAATACGGCATAATGGAACAGATGCAGGAAAAGCTGAATTACAAGATTATGGACGATAACGGCTATTAAACGGTATCACCTCGATCTCGTCCTCACCGAGTACGACGCTGAGGCTCGACCCCGTGTCCCAGGCAACCATGACAGAGCCGATATCATCCACACCGCGAACTGTTCCCTCAGTACCGACCGGCGGTGCCTGAACGTCATCCATCTTCAAAAGACGGATCCTCATTCCCGCGCGGTATGTCATTTTTATCCTTTCGACCTCAGATCTATTCATCATATTACGTCCCTTCTTTCACAACCCATTATGCCGTGAAAGAGGATCTCTGTAAGCGGGGCAAATAAAAACTGCCTTGTTAAGAAAGGCAGCCTTCATCCATTATAAAAAGTATTGGTGCGACTGGAGGGAGTCGAACCCTCAATCTCTCACGAGCAACGGATTTTAAGTCCGTCTTGTATGCCAGTTCCAACACAGTCGCATTTTACGTAATACAAGTTATTGTTAGATCAAGTCAAAATGCCTGAATGCATCCATGATCGCGTCTTCCTTCTTAGGTGTACACATAGGTACTCTGCCTTCTCCGGAGCCGACATTATAATTTTTACGCTTATCTATACCGACCTTGCCCTTTATCTGACTAATGTAAAGTGTTGATACCTTGAATCCATATTTCTCTTCGACCCACTTCTTGACGTTTCCATATGTCGGTTTTTCATCAGGTTCAAACTTCCCCTGATCTAGAGAAATCCCCTCTAAATCAACGTTTATGGATACCATCTCATCATCGTTTGTGCATTCCTTAACGAGTAGAGCGCACGTTTCAACATGGCCGGAGTTTGGACAACTGATGTCAGATGGCCCATCTCAGATCTTACGTTTGCGGAAACATGTCAACGACTTTTTTTAAGTTTTATAGGTATGCGGGAACGTATCAATGATATTTCTGTTTGTGTCGGTTGTGCACCAGGAACATGTAAAATGCTTTTCCATTTTCATCCTCCTGTATTAGTCAAAAGACAACCTTTCATCTAATACTATTTATTGTCATATATTAAAGAAGTAGCTATCTCAATCAAACTGTCACTTTGTAAATCTGGCTGCTCATAAAAAGGATTATATATAGTTTTTTTCCTTTTAATATACCCCGCTTTCAATCCAGCTTTTTTTGCTCCAAATAAATCCCAGTCATGGCATGCAATCATCATTACTTCTTCAGGTTTTAATGATTCTTGATCTGTAACATAATTATATACTTCTTTAAATGGTTTGTATCTGCTTACAGCATCAACAGAATAATATCCATCTACAAAATCAATTATACCTGCATTTGCTAACTGTAGTCCTATCATCTCTAAAGAAGAATTTGATACGACAATGACCCTAATACCATTTTCTCTCAACATTTTCATTGCTTCAATAACATCTTTATGAGGAGGCAATGCCTTAAACGAAGAAAGAATATTCACCTTTTCTTCTTCACTTAAATTCACATTATATTCTAATGCAACTGAATCTAATACATGTTTACCTAACTCTCCAAAATTCATGTAGGATTCCATTGAACCCATTATTACTGATGTATGTAAAAGTTTAGAAAACCAGTACTTTGATACTGATTCATCTTTAAAATATTTTTTGAAAGTTGCTCCCAATAATTCCGTATTTGTTAAGGTCTCATTTAAATCAAAAAAAACACTCTTTACCATATCTTTCCTCCTGCTTATTATACTAAATATTACTTTAATAAAATTGTATTGTTTTGTATATTATCTTTGTAAATTGGTGGAACTTTCCATTAGTCCTTCCTCTAATCGTCTGTCCTCAATGATGTTAAAATGATGGTTAAATTGGCTTTACTATGATTGATACCAGATTCACCTTGCAAATCTTCTGGGTCTCTGGCCTCTTGATTCTATCAAAACGGAGATAACTCCGAGACGCCCTTTTTTGTGGGTACACGGAGTCTTAGCCTCTCATTCTTAACTATTTTAATACTGAAATGAATCAACGCTTTCTACCGCGTGGCGCGAAAATTACCTCCATGGTCTATTATTTTGACATGGAATCCCGACCTGGCAGAGACCGCAGCCTAGAATATAATCACCTCTGTCAATATCCTCCGGCCAATAATTTTCTGCGAAAAAATCTTCATAGGCCAAACATACATCTTTATCATGTCCGTCAAATGTAATTGCGTTAACTGGGCAACGTTTCATGCAAGTTCCACAGCTTCCATTTTTGTAGTATAAACACCACTCATTATGAGATGAATATGATTTAATAGTAGGTGTTAGTGGAGCTTCTATGATTAATGATGTGATTCGTATCGCCTTTCCCTTTTCTGTAATAAGACCATCAGAAAGTCCAAAGGTCCCTAACCCTGCCAAATAGGCACTATGACGATGTGACCATTTAGAAGCGATGCCTAGTGTTTCTGATTTGGCAGTACTAAACTCTGGCTGCAAATCTATGGAAACACTTCGGATACCCATTTCTGCGAATTTGTTAACAAGTTTTCCACTGAATTCTTTCATCAAAGGTTCCCATTCTCCTCTTGATACAATCCATTCCCTAGATGGGCATTTTGTTTCTTTAGTTTGAGTCTTTTTTGTTTCCATTGTTTGAGGGAACACCAAAGAAATCACCCTTAAGTTTTCCTTTAATGCAGGTTCTATATATTTTAATTGAAAAGCTTCAATTGGACTCCAATGAAACTGTCCTATATGCTCTTTAAGAAAGTCGTAATAAGGATCATCTCCCGCAGCAACGCCTATAAGAGGTCTTTCCCACATTGGCGATCCCGGTCTTCCCAGTGTTGAAAAGTTATTTTTTTCTAACGAATCATATGTTTCATAGATGATTTGTTCTATATCACTATTATTAATTTGCACCATAATACCCCCTTTTAATAAAAAAGCCATTCTTTTATTTGATTGGATCCATCAATTACAATTTAATTAATGGGAAAAATGCTCTAATTTCTTTTTCAATCTGCTCTTTCGTAAAAGGAGAATCTTTAATATATAGATCAACTCTGGTCATTAATTCATTTATATCACTAATTTGTTTTAATTCTCTTAACAAATCATGAGATTCAAAACCTAAAGCATTTGCAATCACCGTAATATAGTTATACGTTTCAATATCATTTTGGTTTATGATATTTAAAAACAGATTATGACAAGTATGGCAAATGTCTAAAATAATATCCGCACCTGTTTCTATTGAATCTGCAAGAAACTCATTTTGCAGCATTTTCATGCATTCATTTTCTATAAGCGGTGAGGAGATTCCGCAACATTTAACGTCTTGTCTAGAAGCATATTTTTCTACTAATTCTACACCATTTATCTTTTTCAATACTTCTCTTGGCCCTACAGCATCAAGGTTTCTGTAGACAATTTTACAAGGATCATGAATGGCAATCTTTTTATTGTAATCATTAACAAAATTAAGTTTATCAATATTTCTGGTTAGAAATTGAGATACAGTAATCATTTCGAAATTAATATCTTCATATTCTGAAAGAATTCCTTCCATTCTGCAGATACATGAAGTGCACCAAAAAATAACCGTTTTAGGATGAATTTGATTCACTTCATCAATTAAAGATCTATAGGACTTTTCGGCTTCTTCAACATCACCAACAAGCATAGATGTATTACCACAACAATTATCCAGCCCTGGAAGGAACGAATATTTTTCCCCTGTAGCGTCTAACACATCAAAAGCCGCCAACAATTTATCTGGTTGATAGTATACATTACAACCAGGAAAAAACAAAATATCTGCATCTTTATGAATCACTTTTGTGCTAATTTTTGCATATTTTTCTTTGTCCACTTGGATACTTGCCAAAACTCGTTGCCTAGAGTTTTTAGACGTAGGATTTATATATTTAGGTGTTATAAAACCTTTTGTTTTATAATCCCATTTAATTATTTCATTAATTACAACTGGATTTAATTCCTTCGGACAAACATGATCGGTACATTTAAAACATGCCATACATGAGGATCCCTTAAAATACAAATCATCGTCTTCAAATGGTTCTTTCAGAAAAGCAATTACTTTTTCTTGTAAATTCTTATAATCTGTTGAAAAATCGTCATTTTTGACTACCTGACAGGCATCTATACACAAACCGCAACCAATACATTCTTTAATTATCTTTTCCCTTTCTGCTTCGTAATATGCCATCATCTCGTTTTTCATATTCTTACTCCTATTTCTACATCTATTAAAAATTAATTTATCGACTATTTAAGCAATACTTCAATCAATATTGTATAAAATTCATCTAAGGGCTCTCTGTTTTCGCTAGATTTCATTCTTACTAAAGCACCTTGCCAGCTATTATTAATGTAATTTGCTAATATTTGGGGTTTAGAAACTGGGTTATAGCCATACTTCTCTTTTGCTTCTAAAATACACAAAAGAATCTTTGAAGAAACCATATTATGAAGCGTGTTGGTTGTCTTCGCTATAGATTTATTTACATCACCCATTTCTTGGGTTAAATTGCCAACAAAACATCCATACTTATACTCTTTTTGTTCCATGTTAGCAATCTTACTTTTATAAAAGTTTATTATTCTATCTAAAGGTTTAATACTTTCATCTTCTAGCAACTGTAGATTTTTGTAATTAATTTCATCATTATAAAAACCTAAAGCATAAATAGCATATTCCTCTTTGCTATTAAAAAAACTATAAAAAGTACTTTTAGGAATCCCTGCCGCCTCAGCAAGATCATTGACACTAGTAGCATGATAACCATTCAAGTACATTAACATTATAGAATCTTCTATTATTTTTTTTCTTTTAATATTTCTATCCATAGACAAATGTCTCCTAATCAATTCAGCTTAATTCTCGACCGCACGGTCGAGATATATATAATATCAATATTTTCCTCAAAAGTCAACAATGATTTTTTTCTCCACAAAGTATTTCACTTTTGCAGCAATAGTTAAACATCTGTGTTTGATGAATTGGTATGCGATTTTGCTTGCGATTTAAGGTGCGATTTGATATGCGATTTTTACTTTTGCACCCTCAAACGGAACCCGTTGCGAAAAGAGCTGCGGCTTTAATATTTTATTTACTCGTCAATTTGGATTTCAATTCCGGACTTAAATTCCACTATAAAATGGTTATCAAAGACGATTATCTTATCTATGAGCGTCCTTACAAATTGCTCATCATATTCGGTAAGTTCACAAGGTAGCTCTTCGAGAAAAGTAATAAGTTCATTGCTTCGTTTCTTCCGATCTTGGCGCGAAGCATCCTCAGCCTGGATAGCCTGCTTCTCCTCGCGAAGCCTTCTTATTTCCATACCAAGCTCATCGCCAGCGTTCTTGTTACTGGCTGTTGCTAAAAGCTCCTGCTGGAGTGTTTTTATTTGTTTATTAACCGCTTTAATGCGATCATCAATATTTTCTTCAAGACTACTTTCAATGTTTTCAATTAAAAGCGGCAGGATGTTTTCTTTTTCACGAAAGGCTCCGTTTATTGCCTCAACCGCCACTTCGTGAAGATGTTCTTCTCGTACTGTCCTTGCTGTGCAATCAGGTCCGTCTTTATCAACTCTGCTGACGCAGCGCCAAACTATAGATTTATAACCTCGGTTATTCCATTTGATTCGGCGGTAGATATCCCCGCAATGCGCGCAAAATACCATCCCAGAAAGTGCATATCGGCCACTGTAGACTCGTTTGTGCTGTGTAGAGCCTTTTGTGAGGTTTGCGCGTCTTGCGATTTCCTCCTGGGCCTTTAAAAAGATGTCTTTTGGAATAATACCTTCGTGGCTATCCTCAACATAGTACTTCGGAACTTGGCCCTTATTGGCTTCACGCTTCTTTTCAAGAATATCTACTGTATAAGTTTTCTGAAGCAATGCGTCACCAATGTATTTCTCATTGGTAAGTATCTGCTTGATATTGCTTTCATTCCATTTTCCATGTCCAGCACCGTTCAGAACGTCATCTGCTTCAAGTGATCTTTTTATCTTTAAAAGGCTATTGCCACTTAAGTACTCTCGGTAGATTCGTTTTACGACTTCTGCTTGCTCTGGGTCAATGATAAGGTGACCCTCTTCGTCCTTGGTGTAGCCTAAGAACCAATTGTGGTTGACCTGCACTTTTCCTTGCTGGTAGCGAAACTGTAAGCCCAGTCGAACGTTAGCCGATAAGGATTCGCTCTCTTGCTGCGCAAGGGAGGCCATAATGGTCATAAGCACTTCACCCTTGGCGTCAAGCGTATGGATATTTTCTTTCTCGAAATAAACGCCGATGTTCTTGTTCTTGAGCGCTCTAGTGTAATTCAGACAATCGACCGTGTTCCTAGCGAATCGGCTGATGGACTTGGTAATCACCATGTCTATTTTGCCATCATGGCAGTCGTTGATCATGCGCTGAAACTCATCGCGCTTTTTCGCATTCATTCCTGAGATGCCGTCATCGGCATAAATTCCTGCCAGTACCCAATCATGATGACTTTCGATGTAAGAGGTGTAATGTAGAATCTGTGCATCGTAGCTAGTTTCCTGTTCTTCGCTGTCCGTACTGACCCGGCAGTAGGCAGCAACTCTAGTTTTCTGCTTTTGATCGGTTGCCTTTTGCGTTCCGACTGTTTTCTTTGCCGGAATGACGGTTACATTGCTCGCAAGTGAAATCATTTTTCAACCTCACTTTCGATCAAGCTGTAAGCGTACTCAGCCTGCTTGAATGGATCATTGAAAATCTTTCCTGCTTTGGGCATGATAAATTTTGTAGCTGGTCTGCATTCTTCTACTAGCTTATCGGGAAATATTCTGCCAAATTTTCGCTGCCGCTTGAACCGTTCTGCTTCTGCTCTTTCGAAAGTCTCCTGATCGATAATCGTAGGATAATACTTGTCACCAAGGTAGCGTTTGTTTTGCAGGATTCTCTTTACACTTGGATGATTAAGCTTTAGTCCAACCGCTTCAGCTGCTGCAACATAGGCAAGGCCAGACAAGTAACCCATGAAAATCATCCTAACCTGCTCTGCTTGTTCTTCATCTATAACGGCTTTTCCTTTCTCATTTCTATATCCATATGGTATTGCCATAACCTCACAACCTTTCTCTTAATGTTAATCCGCACTTTAGCACAAAGCCAACTTCAAATCTTTTGAACACGATAATGTACTTCACATGCTCCTCAAACGCAGCTTCATCGAATTCTCTAAGAGTACCTACGCTATTGATGTACTTGATGAGTTTATTGAGGGCTTCCAGGTGCTCGTGCTCATGAGCGAGCGAAGCATAAAGTGTTTCTTTTTCATCACTGATCTGTTTAGCTTCAGCAAGGAGACCTGAATTCTGTTCATTGAAAACCGCAGTTTCAAGATATTCCTTAGCAAACAGCTCCGTTATCTTTTGCCTCTTGTTCAAATTGTCTTCAAGCGCTACATCCAATATGCCAAGTCGCGCCAGAGCCTCTCCCTGATTGAGGTCTTTTAGGCTTGTTTGCAAAGGCTGCAATAACACTTTCTTAGAAAATATCAGCTTGTTGATCATATTCAAGAAAGCTACTTCAATATTTCTTTCGCGGATGAATTGCATGCTGCACTGGTCTACTCTTTTAATATGCGTTTTACACGCATAAGCGAAGTATCTGATTTTCGATTCTGTATGCGTTCTTCTTTTCCAAGTGGCACCACATTCGCCGCAAATTATCTTGCCAGAAAACGGGTAGCGGTTTTGATACTTTCCTTCACCCGTCTGTATTTTCATATCATTGGAGCGTCTTTTGATTATCGTCTGTACTAAATCAAAATCTTCAGCAGTGATAATTGCTTCGTGATGCTCAGCTATATAGTACTGGTTCTTCTCACCATTATTGATGTGCCTAGCAAACGTGTCATCCGTAAAAGTTTTTTGAAAAAGCACATCACCTTTATACTTTTCGTTCCGAAGAATCGAGAGCACCGTCCCAGATGTCCATTCTCTTTTTTTCCTGGTTGGGATGCCTTTATCATTAAGAGCTCTAGCGATTAAATGTCCACCTTTACCAGCCAAACTCTCTGAAAAAATGTACCTGACTACATCAACCTCATCATCATTGATCACCATTAAACCATCCTCGTTTTTGTAACCATATGGTGGATAAGCAACAACGTATGTTCCGTTTTGGAATCTCTTCTCAATGGACCATTTTTCATTCTCCGAAATGGAAATGGACTCACTTTCCGCAAGGCTTGAAAAAATTGTGAGCAGTAGCTCATTCTCCATATCGCCTGTGTTGATATTTTCCTTCTCGAAGTAAATGAACACTTTCATCTTTATAAGCTTTCTAACCGCTTCAAGGCACTCTGTAGTGTTTCTGGCAAAACGACTGATGGATTTGATAATGATGAAATTAATCTTACCGGCTTCGCAGTCATCAAGCATCTTACTAAGTCCATCACGCTTGGCCATGCGTGTACCTGAAACGCCTTCATCATAATATAGTCCGACGTACTCCCAGTTGGGATTGCTTTTGATGCTGGTTTCATAATGACTTTTTTGAGCTTCCAAGCTGACGAGTTGTTCGCGACTATCTGTTGAAACGCGAGCATAAGCAGCAACACGCAGTTTTTTTGGTCGCCTTCTGCAGCTTCTCGTTTGCTTCAATCTTTGTTATCCGTTTCATTGTCTCAACCTCCTTTCTTACAGTACTATACATCACTCTAAAAGCCTTATTTATCAAGTCTTTTATGCCATGATCTCTGCTAAGAAGGGGGAGAACTTGATACGGTTCTTTGCCATGATTTTGTCAAACTCACTCTGGGTAATAAGGCTCTTTTCTAAGAGCTTCATAGTTAGTTTTTCCGCTAACAAATAATCATGTTCATTCTGAAGTGCATCTTCCGTGACTTTCTCGGATTTATATTGAATAGCCTCAACGTCATCCAACTTTGTTACTTTCATCATCTCGACCTCTTTCCGAGGGAACCTATCAATCATCACCCTCTACTAGTCCCAGGACAGAAAGCGGCCAAATGAACGAAAAAAAGCCTGCAAAAATTCCAATGAAGGAACTCTTGCAGGCTTTTATGCGTATGAGACTAGTTGATCGGAATTTTCAATTTTTGACCGATATTGATGACAGTACTTGTAAGTCCATTCAGCGTCATAATTTCCTGATAACGAGAGCCACTACCAAGATATCTATTGGAAATCGCCCAAAGCGTATCCCCCTCGATCACACTGTGGACGGTGTAGCTGTCTGCAACAGCCGTCACCAAAACAAGGTCCGTGGCTTTGACGGGCGACATGATCGCATACTCGTGATTTTCATCTTCATTGAGGACAGCACGGTTTCCTTTGATGCTGTGTACATACCAGGTGAGTTTTTTCACCCAATCCGGGATGACTTTGCCGCCGTAATACTTGCTACCAATGATTTTCACGATATCACCAGCATGGATTAAAGGCTCCTTATTTGGCGCTGGATCAGGCGAAGCGGTTGTATTGAGCAAGGCTTTTACTTCATCCCGGAACGTATCCATCGACTTCCCATGCTTTGGAAACCAGTTCCTCGGATCGCCGTGGTTAGAGGCAATGCCCAGTTGATAACCCTCATAATGCCCGATGATATCTTTTTCAGTCAGTCCATAGAGCTTACAGAGATAGACACAAAGCTCCACGGCTTCCTGGTAAACGGCTCTAAAATACGAGGCATCGGTCAGACCGTCCTCACAAATTTCAAAACTGATATGTGTATCATTTGATGACCCTCCACCGTGCCAGCCGCGATGATTCCAAGGCAGCGTCTGATATGTGGCGATGCTTCCGTCAGCCAGTTTCCCGATAAAGCCGTGTACACAGACCTGGCGACCATCAGGTCTATCCTGGTTCCAGTGGTTGTTGTATTGATTTTTTCCAAGCAGACCGTCGTCCGGACCGACATAGCGATTCAGATTTGGGTTGTTCGCACCAGTGGAATGCACCATGATGCCCTTTGGTGTAATCGTTCTGCCTGCCTTGTAGCAAGCGTTGTTTATAAAGATGAGTTTGTGTAGGTTCATTTTGTTTCTCCTCCTTTGCTGTGCAGCTGTGACAAAACCTCTTTCAGTTTTTCAGGGACGGGTAATCCCACCGCCACCGAATTCTCTAACAGGCTGATCCCCTCGTTGGATATATAGAAGAAGATAACTGCCGTGCGTAGTGCAGAGCCATTCCCGCCAAGCAGATACACGTCAACCAAGTGTCCGATTCCAACCACTAAAAAGATGGCTACTTTTTTGGCGATACCACGCGATCCGATTCTGCTGGAGAGTTGTTTCTCCACAATGGCGCGAAGAACGCCCGTAATGTAGTCCACCATCACGAATGCGATAAGCGCGTAAAGAAAGCCGTCAAGCCCCCCTAAGTACCAGCCGAGGACACCCCCGATTCCTGCGAACGCTGTCTGCGTCCAAGCCCAAATTGTCTTCATGTTATTTCCCTCCTGTTTTTTTGCATACAAAAACGCCTGCCGAAGTTGACAGGCGTAGGTGCCATGTAAATTGGATCGTTATATTTGTTTAGGAAGCGCTTCCCAGAGCCGCATATCCTCTTGTCCCAGCGACCAGATGGCTATTCCTCTTAAACCCCACCGGTAGGCAGCTTCGTTCGACCAGTAGACCAGTGAATCCACATCCTGATAATATAAAATGGAGAATCCGTCGGCGTCACCGAGGAACAATCGCGAGATCCAAACATTGATGTCCCTTGGCACAATCTGCGCCGTGTAATCAGCATTACAGGGAATTTCAAGTAAGCCGCTGTGATAGAAGTCATAATCCATCGAGATGTCTTCGCTTCGGGTAGCAGCTTCCTCCACATCAGAGGCGAGAGCGAATACATTAAATTCTGCATCCCATGTAACGCCTGACCGACTTACCCTCCCAAAACTTGAGGTCGAACCGTCCGGCATTGATCCTCGCATTTATTGCTGTCGTATCGTCTGTAGGAGGCGCGGTGTCATTGCCCGTCACCCATGCCTTTCCTCCTGCTACCCTGATCCTTATGGTGTCTCCTGCTTTAGCATCTATTGAAAGTGTCACCGGTGTTTCGTCCACCCCTCCCGGGATGTGGACCCAGGCTGTATCATCTTCAACACGTTTGACTGTTGCTACTGTGTCATAGCCTTTGGTTCCTGCGCTGCTGTCTTCCATTGCCGAAATGATATCCTGCTGTATCTTTGCTTTTTTCACCGTCATGCCGTCACCGCCTCTTCCGTTGTTTTCACTCCGTATCCAAGTTCCATGCTCTGACTTTTGATGCGGAAAGTCCCGTCCAGACCGTTCCCCGGATAACGCATCCGTATAAGATCTCCAGGTGAAACATCAGGCTGATACCTTCTGTCATAATGAAGAGTCCTTGATGGGGACTGCTCCTCTTTTAGTCTCCTTAATGCATATGCGGAAAGCGTTTCTCCAAGATTAAGACTGCAGTCCGTTTCTTCCATCCATACTTCTCTTCCTCGCTTTATTGTGGACAGGATGCTTTCCGGGTCATCATCCCTTGCAACAGCCGTAGAATCACCGCTCACTGCTCTGAAAACATTGGGACATGAATACCAGTCGCATGTGTCTGTCACATGCATCTCGATGATATCGTTAGAAAGAGAATCAAATGCGGCAGTGACCTCAGATGCCTTTTCACATATATGGATCCTGCCGTCACCGCTTATCTTTATACGCCAGCCGATTGCTGTTATTATCTTTTCTGCCATAGTAAGATCGCTCTCACCATCTTCTGCCACTATTGAATCAGCAAGATGCGGTGAGCCTGCATCAAACGTGACTGGTGCAGGGCCTGTACTCAACAGCCTTGCGGCAAGCGCTGCGCCATCCGCATCCGCTGGTGCGTACCATCCTCTCTGCAGCAGTCTGTCAGCCATTGGCTTAAGTACCGAATAGCATTCTGCCGAATATGATTCCCTTGTACCGTCAAGACTTCTTTCGGGGACCGATGTGATCCCTGTAAAAAGCGGTATATGTGCAGATGCTCCTGCATCCTGCCTTGCATCGAGCCATATCCTTATCCAGGCTTCACCGGTTCCGATTAGTTCTGTCATGCTTATATCTGCCGACTCCATCATTTTTTCAGTATTACGTTCAATGCTACCTCCGGTTATCCGTATATCCTTAATATCTCTCCACGTGACGGGATCTACAACTGATGCTGTGAACCTCGCTGAAAATCCTCTGCTCCATATCATGATGTGCCCTCCGCAGCAACAACTGCATTCCACTGTGCAAGCGTCATGCCGTCAAAGCTCTCTGATTCTACCTGCTTTATGTCAAGCGAGAAAGAAATCACCGGGTCATTGTATTCACGGCTCTCACTTACTTCGACATCAGCGGCAAAGCTGCTCCCGTCCGGTGTACGGACATGACATATACCGGAAAAAGAAGCAAGCTGTCTCATTGCACGTATCACTGACTCATCTTTCGTTTTGATGCTGTCTGTCTGAAGTGAAAGATTCCTGAATACTCCTGGATTCCAGTCCCCGGCTATACTCCCGCCAAGATACCTTGTACGTTCAAAGTCCTTCTCCCATGAGTTCCCAAGTTTTAGGTTATATGGTAGTACCACACGGCCTCCGTCAAAATCGATCACTGTACTCCTGATATCAAGTATATCGCCGGCTTCTTCATCTATATCCACCCATGCGGCGAGATCATCCGCCGTTATGTAATCTCCATTGACGGTCCTGTCTACGATGCGGTGACCGCACCCTTCTCCGAATGCCGGGTAAGGATCGACATAAGATATTCCGTAAGCGCCGCCGTAAATGATAAGTTCCGGTCCGTCCGCAGAAAGCCTGTAAATGTCACAGACATCACCTTCAGCATACGATGCCGGTGCAGCAGGCATTATGACAGTGATCAGGGAATCCTTATTCGGTACAGCCGTACCTCCGGGTATTTCTGCCTGATGCGCCCAGTGGACTTCAAAGTTCTCCGATGCAGCTGCTGACTGCCCGAGTGAATCTTTTACCGTGACGATTAGCGTGTATGACGCTCCGTCATCGAGCTGGATCAAAAGATCATCTGCGCTGATCGTTATCTCACCTTCACCGCTCGCTTCTGAAATGGCGCATGTCTCACCTGCAAATCCTCCGCCTTCATTCCCGTCCGGACGCTCCATGTGATAATCATATCTTCTCTCTATAACAGCTATGGTTGTTCCGCCTGCACCTGCGCCGGTCACCGTCAAAGTAAGCGGCAAAACTGTAAGCGCCAAAGTCTTATGGGTAATGGTCGGATCATCCGGATCGTCCTGCACTGTCTGCTCTTCCAGGCTGGTCTTTGTGATAACAGCAATTAAAGGCTGCGCGACCGTAACTGCCGCTGCAGCACTCCAGCCTGCTGATGCCCTGCCTGATGCTGATATCACACGAACGCACAGATAGTATGTATTGCCTGCGCTCCATCCGGCTTCCTTTGCATTTATTGTGATTGCCTGGCTCGTTAGCGTATGCGCTATCACTTTGCCGTATGTGATGCCGCCTGCATTTATCTGAGCTTCACAAATTTCAGCATATGCCTGTGATGTACCGTCACCGGATGTATATGCCCAGTATGCAGTGACATTTCCATCCTCAGTTATGACGCTCTCTGACAGTATGAGCGAAGGAGTTTCAGGTGCTGATGAAAGATCCACTTTGGCCGCTTCACTCCACGGACCATATATAATGTTCTCTCCGCTTCCTGATGTAAGCCTTACTCTTACATACCACGTGACTCCTGTATCGAGTCCGCTTATATTCCACCTACCTGCATGGAGATGACTTATCGTATATGTGCTTGGTTCATCTGTTGACTCCCACGCATCTTCATGTTCCGACCAGCTTATGACAGCGCTGTCCGCTTCATCCCATGTCCAGTCCCATGTCACACTGACCGTCTTTGCAGTATCCGACTGGACTGCTTTCACATTTGACGGTGCCTGCGGTACGGTGCCGCCTTTCCACACATCCGTGCTTTTTGCATTTGCAGAAGTATTGTAAACGGTGATGCCGGCAGCGGTAACTGATGTTTCGTATGTGCCCTGCATCGCATAAATGCCGAAATCATATGCAGTTTCAGATGAAAGATCAGGGCACTGCACTGTAACATTTGTTTCACCATGAGCAATAATGCCAAGCGTGTATATCTGCGAAGGATCTGATGCTGCTCTGAACAATACCGCAAGGATAGTGTCCGGGATCTCCGAATTATTCGCAGCCGTGACCACTGCCTTGCTCGTTGCAGTGTCGATCTCCACACTTGTTATGGAAGGCGCCTTTATCACTCCTGCTGCTACCATTTTTGCCTTGCCGTATATGAGTGCCTTATCGTGCAGCGTATTGACACGCACGAACAGGCATTTATCCTCACCGACCAGCTGATCTATCGTAAAGCGTGCCATATCAGTCCCGCTCGTATCCCTGGATGTGTCAGCATCAGTCCAGCCTGCATCATCCGGACAGGATAGTCCTGCTGCCGGAGTCACGATGGCCCACTGCACTGTTGTCTTGTCGATAGGCGTCCTGCTGTCACTTGGCGCTGTCCAGGTCACTGTGATGTCAAGGCCGCCCTGACCGTTTACTGCTGCATCTGCAGATATGATCGATGCTGTCTGCGGGGCAGAATATGTATGCTTTGCATATACCCAGTCACTGTTTCCCTGCGGTCCTCTGGAACGCACTCTCATCCATCTGGTATGCGAACCGACTGCGATCACAGCAGTATCCTCGGTAACGCTTCTTGTGCCCGATGCCGCCGCTGTCCCTGAAAGCCATCCCGACTGCGATGAGTTCCATGAAAGTCTTGAACCGTCAGCTTCACCGCTCTCAGTAATAAGTGACTGATACTCTGTGTCAGTAAAAATGTGCGTATCATCATCAGATACAGCAACTTCCCATGTAAATGTCCCGACATTGCTGTAGTCTTCACTTAATTCAAAAACGGCAGATGACGGTCTTTTCGGTATAAGGACATCGAATGTTTTATCCGACCATTCGCTCCATCCGAAATTATCATTCTTCTTTTTGTCATGATTTCCACGCACCCTGAAGCTTATATATCTTAGTGTTCTTTTGCCTGACGCCGGATAATAACTTCCAGCAGAAAGTGATACTGCCTTGCTGGTCGCAGTATCTGCTATGCTTAAGTCTTTCCATCCCGGCTTCTTTCCGGTTCCTATCTTGTACTGGAGTTGCTGTCCGTCATTATATGTATCGCCTTTCTTCCACTTGAACGTGAAGACCATCCCGTTCCTTGAAACGGACAGCCCGGTTGGTCTTTTGCTTTTTTTACTTTTCGCCATTTCATCCCATCCTCATCTGCCGTTTCAGGCTCTTTGCAAACTGCGCGGCCCAGTCTTCCGGATCATTCGCCCCGTTCACCGTCATAGAAATATTGAACACCTGACCTCCGCCGCCTGCTTCTGCCACTGCATCACGGACATAACCTTTCAGGGTATCTATCGGAGCTACCGCTTCATAGCCGGCTTCTCCTCCTGCAAGGATATTGTTTCCTGATGCTCCAAATGCCGTAGGCTTTTTAAGTATCCCGCCTTCGGCGTACCACTTGATGCCAAGATGCGGGATCTTGCCCTTTAGAAGGTCTCCGAGTTTCCACCCGGAAGGTATGACGGAAAAATGCGGCATCGGTATCTTCGGAAGACTTATCCTGAAATGAAAGAACCCTTTTATGGCATCCACGATCCTCTTTATGATGTTCTTTGCGGTCTCTATTGGCCTTGTTATGGCATTCTTTATCCCGTTCCAGACGCTTACTGTCACACTTTTTATCCCCTGCCAGATTGATGTGACAACAGATTTTATCGCCCGCACCGGAGTCAGGACAGCCGTCTTTATGCCGTTCCAGACAGTCCTTGCTACGGACTTTATCGCGCCGAACACTGCAAGAGTTACCGCCTTGATGCCTTTCCATGCACCGCTCACGACAGTCTTTATTGACCTGACAACGGCAGTGATCACCGTCTTTATGCCGAGCCATACTGCCCTTACGACTGTTCTTATCACATTCAGTATCGTTCTTATAACAGTGAGATATGCGCTGAAATACAGGAGCACTGCTTTACCTATAGCAGAAAACACAGTTATGAAAAATGATTTTATCCCGTTCCATACTGTAGTTATTACATTCTTTATCGTGTTCATCACCGGCACTATGACATTCTTTATGGCAGTGAACACTTTCTGAGCCGCAGCCTTGATCTTGTCCCAGTTCTTATAGAGGAGAACTCCTACTACTATCGCAGCCAGGATCGCGGCTATCACGATGCCGACAGGACTTGTAAGAAATCCTATCGCCTTGCCCATGATGCCCGCCATACCGCCTACGTTTGAAAAGACAGCAGCCATCTTAGAACCGATGGTTATCATATTGCCTATTCCGCCTGCAATGGTGCCTATGGCTGAACCTATCTTTGCAACACCGATAAGCAATGGTCCTATAGCAGCTGCTATCATCATTGTCTTTATGATTGCCTGCTGCATACCGGGTGAAAGCGTCTGCCACCATTTATTGAGCGCCTGAAGCTTAGAATTAAGCGTTTGAAGCATTGGCGCAATTATCTCCTGAAGCGATGTGAATATCTGCGCGCCAGTCACCTTCAGATTGTTGAGCGCGACTTTCGCCTGGTCTATCGGATCGAGTGTCCCTTTGAAAGTATCATCGACTGTCGAACCGTAATCAGACAGATTTGAAGACAGACCCTTAAGCGACAGTCTTCCGCTCTTTGCCATATCAACGAATGCATCAGCACCCCTCTTACCGAGTATGCTGACCGCATAGTTATAATCCTTTGTCGTTACCTTGCCGTCTGACAAGCTTCCTATTAGATCTTTTAGCCCCTTATTTACATCGATACCTTTGCTCTGGAACGCCGTCATGGCTTTCTTTAAAGATCCCATTGCAGTATTGGAGTCGATGCCGGCGGCTTCAAAATTACCGAGTAGCGTAGCGGCATTCTGTGCTGAAAGTCCCATATCACGGAATGTTGCCCCATTCTGAACAAGTGAGTTCATAAGGTCAGTGACCGATACACCGGTCTTCTGCGATACGCTTGTGAACACACCGAGAAGCGAGCCTGTGTCTTTTGTTTTGAGTCCGAACGCTGACATCACCATCTGCGCTCCGCGAACTGAATCCGTCACATCCGCATTGTTTATATCTGCGAATTTGACGAACTGCGCGGATACGCTTTCTAAGGATTTGCCCGTCAGATGGAATCTCGTATTGACTTCACCTACTGCATCACCTGCAGCCTGAAAGGTCGTGGGGATGCTCGTTGCTATGTTCTCCACGTTCTTTTTCATGGAATCGAGAGACTTGCCGGATGCTCCTGTCTTTTTAACCACCGTATCCATTGCATCGTCGACTTCGGTAAAAGCTTTGGCACTTGCAGCTCCGACTGCGACTACCGGTGCTGTGACACCTTTTGTCATGCCTTTGCCGATGCTGCCGACCTTATCACTGACCGACTTGATTTTTGTTCCCGCGTTTTCGAATCCTGCGGCTATCTTTAATGTGTCTCCTGACACGCCTTTCAGTTTGTCGAACTCTTTCTGAAGTGCCTTTTCCTTGGATTCCGTAACGGTGATCTGTCTTTGCAGTTCACTGTGCTTTTCAGCAGCGCCCGCAGTCCCCTTTTCCATGTCTTTTGAAACATCCTGGTCAGCCTGCCGCAACATACCAAGTTTGTCTTTTGTCGACTGTATCTCCTCACCCAGGAGTCTCTGCTTCTGTTTTATGAGGTCAGTGTTTCCAGGATCCAGTTTCAGCGCCTTCTCCACTTCAGAAAGCTGCCGCTGAACTGTCCTGGTTTCTTTTCCTACTTCACGGAGAGCCTTATCAAGCTTAGTAGTGTCCCCATTCAGTTCGATGGTTATGCCCTTTATATTTCCCGCCATGACTTGGCCCTCCTTCCCTTTTATCTATCGTGCCGGCAGCACGATCAGAACTTATCGAAGTCTTCCTGTGTTGCCATTCTGTTCGTATTACCGTCCGGCATATTGATGATGTTCCACTCGATAATGTAATCTATCCACATTCCGAGCGTCATCGTCCTCGTATCATTCATACGAAGACCCCGCATCAGGCCTGCCGTGAGGATGCTCTCGATGTTCGCTTCTTCGGCACTGCCTTCTTTGCCGCCTGAGACAGTGCCTGGAATTTTTTTGTACTTAGGCATGATTCGACTATTGCCGGCACGATGCCGGCGAGTATCTCATCAAGCGGGAACGTATCGAATTCGTGATACCATGCAGAAGGTTCATCTATATCTTTTTCTGCGTTCGCCGCAAGCGCCCAAATAAGCTGCAGTCCTTCAGTGACATTCATTTCTGAAAGCACATCCGTGATCATGTCTATATCTGCGGCTGTTAAAGTATTCCCGGCATTCTCAAAGAGCGGCACCGCCGCCTTGATCGCCGGCATGATGATGTCTATGGGATCACTGCCGAACTGTGTCTTATACAGGAACATCCATGACAATGATGTATCGAATTTGACATCTTTGCCTGCTATCTCAATATTCTTTATCATCCTTTAAATGCCTCCTTTAAGACCCGGAAGTCGAAGTGCTTGTCTTTGAAGCTGATACTGTTGTCGTCACTGCTTCATACGGTGATGCGCCGTACCATGCCGAATATGCCGTGGATGATGCATCCGCAACGCTTGCCTTCACGTAATGGTTATCGAGCCTTGGTGATGCTTTGATGGAGATCTCCTGCTTGTTCGGTTCGATCTTGTCTTCCTTGGATGATGAACCAACATCAGGTCTCCCCGCTGTGCAGCGGTAGAACAGTATCCTCTTCTTGTTGATGTCTCCTTCAAACTCGAATGCCATCGCAAACTCAGTCCCTGTCGCTGTAGAATCTTCTATCAATACACCGTTGTTGTCTTTTATCTGATTGAGCACTTTCTGTGCAAAATCTTCCGGCATCTCCGCGATCGTAAGTGAACCGCTGTATCCGTTGTTGGCTTCTGCCGTCCAGTACAATATGTTGTCCGCATAGAATGTCGCGGTATCACCTTCTGCTGAAAGTGACATTTCAATTGCTCCCGGCATGTTTATAACAGTGCCGTATGTCGGTTTCCCATCTGCTGTGACCGATGTTATCGGCCATACATGCACATTGGAAAGACCGTATGTGATCTTATTGCTGTCGGACATTAAAATCCCTCCGTTCCAAATGAATAAAGCACCTCGTACAGTTTTTCCGAATCTATCCAGGTCTCAGACTTATCCCAGTAGATCCCGTTCTGTGTCAGTGCTTTTTCTACAATATTTTCAGTTTCAATATCTTTTTTATCTGTATAAAGTTCCAGGTAGACCGTATCTGCTCTTGACCATACGATGTTGTCCGCGCCGAAATTAGTGCTCTCAGGATGGTAGTACACGGCAAATGGCGGTTTCGGTGACTCTCCTTCCGCAAAGTGGTCATACGCGTACGGAAGTCCTGTGCCTTTAAGTATCTCTGCTACTGTCATTTCAACCCGCTCCTTATCTTCTTTTCTATCGATGCCTTACCCTTCTTCTCTGCAGGTCCAATATGCTCTTTCGCATCTGTTCGTCCACCGTCACGATTTACATGACCGAACTCCAGAAGATGCGCCAGGCGGTATCCGTCCTTGTTTGCGTGTATGACATAAGAGACACTCGTATCAGTTTCTGCTGTTTTCTTTACTCTCCAGCTCTTTGCGTATTTCCCGGTGACACCTACCGGTGCACCTGCGGAGATGCCATCCTTTATTTCTTTTGCAGTATCCTTCACAGCATTCTTTACGACCGCAGCGCTGCCTTTTGCATAGATATTCAGTTCATCCTCAATGGCATCCGCCAGATCTTCTATCTTCATCTCTTCACCTTTATGCACCGGAATTTGACTGCATCCTTCTTATAGCTGAAATGGTCGACTGAAAGTATGTCGTAAATTTCTCCGTCAAACATTACACGGTATTCAGTTGACTTTATTTCGGCGGTCTTTTTGCACCATCTCACAGTTACACTTATATCCGACTTTTCATTAGTCTCAGCCGCCTGATATGATTCACTGCCGCCCTCACCGCTGATCGTTGCAGCGCATGTGAAATATTCCGTCCATGAGTTTACATGATTTCCGATATCGTCTATCTCGGTCAGCTGCTTCTGGAATGTGACTCTTGTATTAAGAAGTGCGATATTCATTAAAACCCCGCCTCTCTGCTGCCTGATAACAGGTTTCTTAATGTCAGCGCGAGTTCGTGGAAATCAGCCTCTTCTCTATGCTCATAAAAATATGCAGCCGTATACATGACCGCAGTCCTTGCATTGACCATTTCCTCGAATTTTGCACTGTCATCCGTTCTTACGATATCCATGCATACGCGCTCCGCTGATTCAAGGATGTGTCCTATGAGTTCGTCATCATCAGTGTGGTCCACTCTCAGATAATTCTTCATTTCATCAAGCGTGACGAACATACGCATCACCTCCAAAAAATATGGCAGCGCCGTTATGACGCTGCCCGTTTAGCATCACGCTTTCATCTTCAGGATCTGCACTGCTTCCGGCAGGATAAGTTTTCCGTCTACACGCTCTTTTGCGATATAGCCCGTCATATCATTGCCTGCGAAGAGTTCTTTGAGTTCCTGGAATGAACGAGTGCCTCTGTCACCGATGTTGTAGTAAGAGAAGTCACCGAACGCAACTGCCGGTTTCCCTGCTTCTGCAAGCGGCGCGTATGCTGAGGTGTAGACCTCATATCCGAAGAGTCTGTCCGGCTCACCGGCCTGTACTGAAGGCTGCCACATATATGCGCCATTATTGTCCTTGAGTTTCCTTATGGATGAAATAGTCTGGTCATTCAAGATGAACTTCGCATTCTGTCTGTACGGACGCTTCAGCGTATATACAAGGCTTATGATGTCATCGGCTGAAATATTAGCGCCGCTTGTTACTGCTGTAGCCTGGCCGCCGCCTGTTTCTGCGAACAGTCCCAGAGGCTTTCCTTTTCCATCGCCATTTAAAAATGCGTCCTCCTCAGTATTAGCCAAAGCCTTGCCGAACTGGTCAAGGATATAGCTTTCGAGGTTGAACGCATTGTCATAAAGAAGTTCATTCGTTATCTTGATCGCCACATGGAGTTTGTGTGCATCCATGATGATCTGTGAGAAGGTCGCATCACCGAATGTGAGTGCACCGCCTTCCTCTACCCACAGCGCCGCCGGTTTCGTGGCTGCGATGTTTATCTTATGCTCACCGCTTGTGGTGATGATCGTACCGAGCTGCCTCATGATATTCTGCTCACTTAGTACATCGATAAGCCTTGTATCATATTCGTCCGGGACGAGATATCCTCCGTCCGTATCGACTCCCTCCTGCAGCACATCGCTGACGTGCTTGAAGTTTGACCGCAGAGCCATGAGCATGCCCTTTCTGTATTCATCAGATGCGCGGCCTGTTTTTTCAGGCTTATCGTCATTTTCTTTGAGCGGCTTACTGATTATGGGTTTGCTTACCGGCTTCTTCAGTTCATCTTCCATCGCCTCCATACTGCGGAGCCTTTCGATCTCTGCTCCGTAATCCTTTACTTTTTTCTCCATGCCCGCATAGGTCTTGGCATCCTCTTCTGAAAGAAGTCCGTCTTTGTCACGCTTGCTTTCAACGAATGCTTTTGCACCTTCCCAGGCCTCGTTCCTTTTTTCCATCATTTCTAGAATAGTGTTCATACCCTGTTACCTCCAGTTCTTTAAAAGATCGAGCCGTGCGATAAGCGTATCGGCTTTCACTTTGTCTTCAGTTGCTTGTTTACCTTCGATGCGACATTTTGCCGCTATCTTATCCATCAGTGAGTTGGTCACCCTTGCCGGCGAATACAGAGTATCCGTCATTGCAGGCTCATCATTTAGATCTGCCGTGTCTCTTTTTAAGATCCCGTCGGCAAATCCAAGTTCCACGGCCTTCCTTGCGTCCATCCATGTTTCTTCGTCCATGAGCCTTGCAAGCTTAGCCCGGCTCATGCCTGACTTGATCTCATAGGCATTGATGATGGATTCCTTTACTTCCGAGAGCATTGATATTGCTTTCTGCATCTCTCCGGTGTCCCCAAATGCAATCGTAGCCGGGTTATGGATCATCATCATGGATACCGGCGATACAAGGACTTTAGTTCCCGCCATTGCGATCACGGATGCAGCCGATGCCGCTATCCCGTCTATCTTTACCGTGACGTCTCCTTTATAGTCCATCAGCATGTTGTATATCTGTGCCGCTGCTACGCAGTCGCCGCCAGGCGAGTTGATCCATACAGTTATGTCACCCTCTCCGCTTACAAGTTCATCTTTGAAAAGCGCAGGTGTCACATCGTCATCGAACCAGCTTTCCTCGGCAATCGTGCCATTTAAAAACAGCGTCCTTTCGGTAACGCTGCCTTCACCCTCCTGATCGGATATTATTCTGTTCTTCCACTTCCAGAACTTATTTGTTCCCATCAGTGTTCTCCTCCTTTCCCGCAGTCCCCGCAAACAGTCCTGCATCTTCAAGTTTCGTCATATTTCCGTTTATGAGATAAAGGTCACCGCCTTCTTCCTCAGGGATACGGTCAAGGTTTTCAAGTTCGCGGATGTCGTTTGCGGACATCCATCCGTTTTGCCGTCCTACCGCATATCCGTTCATGCGGCTCTGATAATCTCCTCTCAGCAGTCCGTCAAGATTGAACTTTACAAAGTATTTCTTTTTCTCATCCGGTGTAAAGAGCGACCTCGTTATTGCCTGCTCCCACCTTGACACCCACGGATCGAGCGTGTATTTGACGAACTCCAGTGACTGCTGCTCGATATTTGAGAACGTGCTTCTTTCAAGGTCACCGACCATATGAGGCGGTACCCTGAATATCCTTGCGATCTCATCTATCTGGAATTTCCTCGTTTCAAGGAACTGCGCCTGTTCCGGTGATATCGATATAGGAGTGTATTTCATTCCTTCTTCAAGTACCGCCACCTTATGCGCATTGGAACTTCCGCCAAATGTCTGCTGCCAGCTTTCTCTTATCTTTGCCGGGTCCTTAAGTGTCCCCGGATGTTCAAGCACACCGCTTGGCGCTGCACCGTTCGCAAAGAACTTAGAGCCATATTCTTCCGTTGCAATGGCAAGACCTATCGCGTTCTTGGCCATCGCTATAGGAGAATATCCTACAAGTCCGTCAAAACCCAGTCCCGGTATATGCAGCACATCGGATGGTGACAGTCTCACCGTGCTGCCCTTCATTGTTGGAGCATCATCATTAGTCAGCGTATATTCGTAATACAGCTGACCTTTATCATCTCTGTCAACACTCATGCGGTTAGGCATCAGCGGATACAGTCCTATGATCTCCCCCTTGCCGTTCCTTATGATCTGAGCGTATGCATTGCCCCAAAGGAGCAGATGCGTCATGAGCGTTTCTCTGAATATAAATGATGTCATTTCAGGATTCGGCTCATCATGCAGCAGGAAATACAGCGGCTGATCCGTTGCCTTTTCTTTTCCTCCGTCTTCACGATAGCTGTAGACATGGATCGGCAGGCTTGCGATCGACTCCGATAGTATACGGACGCATGAATAGACCGCCGTCATCTGCATCGCAGATCTTTCGGTCACTCTTTTACCACTCGTGCTGTTCCCCAGGAAAAAGCTGAATGCGTTTCCCGCTGTACGGTTCTCAGGCTTGTCCCTTGATCTGAATAAACCGCTAAAAATGCTCATAGGCACCTCCTTTGTCCCAAAAATGGACATAATAAAAGCACCTGCCGTTTTTCGGTAGATGCTCTGAAAAGATATTCCCTTATTTACTTATGAAAGTATGTGTTCGTTTTCTTCCTTATTTCCAATGCAGATGTCCATTGCTGCAGACATCGCACGGTAAAGGTCCGATTTATCGCCGCCGAGATCATTGATGGCATTTTGCAGATCTTCTTTGTTCCATCCAGTCGCGGCATTCTCTTTCCTGTACTTTTCCATCGCGCATGCAACGATGTTCTCGATTTCTTTATATGTAAGCATATGGCATTCCCTTACCTTTCAAATTCGGTACGGATAATATACCACAGCTTTTACAGCGTTCCAATAGTCTGACGATTATTCGGAATTATTAATGTTTCCCCTTACAGCACTAAAAGGCCCCTGGTATCGTACACGGACTCTGATGTATCATTTCCACACCGTATTGCACGGTCGAGTCCCATTATCGACGCAATCACGCCATCTATCTTCTCCGTGGACTTTTCTTTATCAGCTTTGATGTTGCCGGCAGGATCTGTCCTTATATAGATGTTGTCCATCATCCATCTGAGTACCGGATGACCACCATGTGCGATCCTTCCTTCAAGCGTGAGTTTCATAAGTTCTTTTGTCGGAGGACTCATGTCCTTGAATCCCTGTCCGAACGGAACGACCGTGAACCCCATCCCTTCCAGGTTTTGTACCATCTGCACTGCTCCCCATCTGTCGAATGCGATTTCACGGATGTTAAACTGCTCTCCCAGGCTTTCGATGAACTTCTCGATATAACCGTAATGAACGACATTGCCTTCCGTGGTCTTGAGCATTCCCTGTTTTTCCCAGACATCATACGGCACATGATCGCGCCTTACACGAAGGTCTAGTGTTTCTTCCGGTATCCAGAAGTACGGCAGCAGCATGAACTTGTCATCTTCATCCTCCGGTGGAAAGACAAGTACGAAAGCAGTGATGTCAGTAGTGGACGAAAGATCGAGTCCGCCGTAACAGACTCTGCCTTTCAACGAATCTTCATCGACAGGGAATGCGCATGAATCCCACTTATCCATAGGCATCCACCTTACAGACTGCTTCACCCACTGATTCAGCCTGAGCTGCCGGAAAGAGTTCTCTTCACCCGGATTCTGCTTTGCTGATTCACATGCCGCCTTTACCTTGTCGATGCCCACGGTTATCCCAAGAGATGGATTTGCTTTCTCCCATACCTTAGGATCTGTCCAGTCATCTTCCTCACCCGCGCCATATATGACCGGGTAAAAAGTATTGTCGATCTTTCTGCCTTCCAGTATGTCCTTCGCTTTCTGATGAGTTTCATAGCAGATGCTGTTCGTATCAGTGCCGGCGGTAGTTATAAGGAAGTACAATGGCTGCATCCTCGCATCACCTGAACCTTTCGTCATTACATCGAACAGTTTCCTGTTCGGCTGCGTATGTAGTTCATCGAACACAACCCCGTGAATATTGAAGCCATGCTTTGAATATGCTTCTGCGGAAAGCACCTGGTAGAAGCTGTTTGTAGGATGAAAGATTATCCTTTTCTGTGAAGTCAGTATCTTGACTCTTTTATTCAGTGCAGGACACATACGCACCATGTCGGCAGCCACCTCGAATACGATGGATGCCTGCTGGCGGTCAGCTGCACAGCCGTAGACTTCGGCTCTTTCTTCCCCGTCCCCGCAGCATAATAAAAGAGCTACCGCAGCAGCAAGTTCACTCTTGCCCATCTTCTTTGGTATCTCTATATATGCGGTATTGAACTGTCTGTATCCGTTTTCCTTGAGAACCCCGAAAACATCACGGATTATCCTCTCCTGCCAGTCGATCAGTTCGAATGGCTTACCCGCCCAGGTGCCTTTGGTGTGGCAGAGGCACTCAATAAAAGAGACCGCGTAATCCGCAGCCTTCTTATCATAACGGGATTCTTTTGCCATGAATCCTGTAGGTTTATATTTCTTCAGTTTTCGCAAAGTACCTCCTCCCGCCCGTACCTTCCTGCAACGAGAAGAAGACCCTTTCGGATCATATCTCCTCTGTAACCGCTAGTTGTATTTCTGGAGCAGTATCATGTAAGCAATCGATGTCGGCTCATCTTCCGGCTCGATGTCCCATCCTCTGTCATAGCTGCATGTGACCTGACCGTTTATCTTTATCATTAGTTTGCTTATCCTGCCCTCGTTTATGCCGAAATGACTCGGTTCTTCAAAATGCTTTACCCAGTAATGGCATATGGTTTTCCCATTGCTGTCCTTTTCAGGTATCCCTATAGTTCCTTCACTCCACATATCCTTACCTCCTTGCTTCGTGCTTTTCTTTTCGTAGTCTATATATCACTCTGAAAGCACATGATAGCAAGTCATTTCTGTAGATAATGATGTATTTATTCTGTATCTCCTGTCATGATGAAACGGGTGTATTCCCTACGGTTTTCCCGGTCATCAAGATATATGGCAAGGTCGAACAGATCCATGCCGAACGCTATACGCTGAACCGCGTTTACATCAAACATGTTAGTGAGTCCGGTGTCTCTGACTTTCAGTATCTGGTCACGTACTTCACTCGTCATCGTCAGCCACCTCTGCTCCCGCCATCAGCTTCATATATATCGCGGTGTATCTTGCCTGCTCACTGCCTTCGCTCATCGTCATGCCCTCCAGGAAAAAGGCAAGCGCCTCGTCCCTTGAATCCCACATCCGCTCTTTTCCGTAACAGATGGTGGTGACCGTGTCGAGTTTCCGGCAGAAGTCTTCTCCGTATACCACATTGAGTCCGCTGCCATTGTCCCATGCAACCATTACTGACCCAGTATCATCGACACCCTTGACGGTACCCTTTGTGCCTTTAGGCGGTGCCTGCACATCATCCATATGCACAAGTTCCACTCTTGCGCCTGCCGGATATTCCTTTTTTACCTTTTCGACAGTTTCTCTACTTGGAAATCTCATCGTCAGCGCCTCCTTTGAATGCGGATGAACCGCTCAGTCTTTCAAGCAGGATCTTCCTGTCTCTTTTGAAGTCGTCGCCGATGAATCCAAGTTTCAGCAGGAAACACCTGAATGCGTATTTCTGATTGCTGACCGGCTTATCCTTTGCGGTGATCCTCTTCTGCGCCTTTGCGGTGTTCGCAAGTGCCGAAACGAAATCAGTGTAGGCCGCGGCATGATCTGCATCGATGGTGTCGTGGAACCAGTTGAATGATACTCTGTCATTGTCTTTTATCAAGGTAAGGTCATCTGTGCCAAATGCCGCTTTGATAAGGCTTTCCTTTGATGCGATGAGCTGTTCCAGTTTATCCAGTTCCTCTTCTGTAAAGCCTGAAAACGGAAGCGATATGACTATATCGTCCTTCTGCATTTCAGTTCCGTCATCCGAAGCCATGAATCCGTCTGCGGCAAGGTCCTGCCTGAGATGGTCAAGTGCATCCGCATCATCTGAAATTACCGTGCCTTCCTTATCGACAGTGAAATCACCGACCGTGTACTCGAATGTCGGCGCTTTTTTGTACTGAGGTTCGCATGCCGTGATCTTTGCAATAGCATCGACCAGGCTCTTCCTCTCTTTTCCCTTTAAGTTATATTCTGCTTTCATTGATTTTACCTCCCTGCTTTTGCAGCCTTTCTTTTTGTACATACATATATCACTCTAAAAGCCACATATAGCAAGGGTTATCTGCACTTATTCCGAAGAATAATGTACGATGCCCGCAAGCACGAAACAAACATTCGGCAGAGCAACACCGTTGCCCCACATCTTGTATTCCGCCGAATCAGAATGCGGGTCTTTCAGCCACTTCACTATCTGCTTGTCCGTCTTTGGTTTTGATGCGCCGGTCACTATGACTCTGTGTGTTTCAAAGACCTCTCTCCAAAACCGGATATCCGCCGCAGTCACATCTTCCGTCCCGAGGTCACTGCACCACCAGTCCGGGAATCCCTGCAGCCTTGCGCACTCTGTCGGTGTAAGTCTTCTTACGATATATTCCGTCTCGTTCACAAGCGGCGGATCCTTATAATCTGTCGCAACCAGTGTTCCCGCCACATCCTTTTCCGCTTTCATGAAAAAAGATGCCTTGTTAGCAGAATACCTCGGCTGAAACAATGTCTGGTCGTTATTGCATGACAGCGTTGCCGACTTATCATTCTGGATAAGCGCGCCTTTGCCTCCGCCGTCCTTTCCTGAACGGATCTTCAGTGTCTTGGCTTCAGCGACTGCGCCCGGTCCTCTCGCAACTATGGTAGGTTCTTTTTCTTCTTCGACAGCAAAATCATACTTTGCATTCTGTCCCTGATTGAAAGCCGCACGGTCTATGCCGTATGCAACGGCATGCCTGTCAACAGTGTTCAGGGTATATCCGGTCTTTTCATTTACTCCGTCACCTTTTGGACCGTTCCCGTCTTTTCTTCCTATCATGGAACCCTGGACTGCGACTACTGCCATCCCGCCCTGACAGCATGCCGGATTGCCGCCTCCCGTGTCTATGGTGCGTGAAGTCTCCGCCTCATATATACCTGACTTCGGATTATCAGATCTCATGGAATTGCTGCCGTCCGAGCAGATCCCGAACACCTGCATCGCCGCCGGCACAATTCCTGCCCTGAGGGTAGGCGATTTTTCTTTCTCATACCCGATGCTCCGGCTTTTTTCAGAATGCTCCGTGCAGAAACCTGCTGACTGCATAACGAGCGGCTGATTGTTCCCGCCTGTCCCGAATGTTGCAAGCACAGTCTGTGATTTACTTAGCGGTCCCGTATACCTTGAATCCTGCGAATGGTTCTCGAAAACCAGCGGCGGATGATTAGCCGCGGCGCGAAGCGTTGCAGTCATATCCTCCGTCACATCCATTCGCTCTCCGCCCTGATCGTTCAGGCACATGCAGCCTGTGATATCAGCGCTTTTTTCAATACTTCCGGCAGTTCTTTGCCACGCTTTGAAGCCCTCGTGAGAATACCCTGACACGCCTTCCGACTCAAATAGTATTTTTCCGGCACGCCTTCCATCAAGATCTGCGACAAGGTAGATACGTCTTCTTCTCTGGGGCACTCCCCAGTACTGAGCATCGAATGTTCGCCATGCGATGGAGAGATCATCTCCCATGATGCATCCTGACCTGTTCCATTTTTCAGGAGCAGGAACTGATATGTCTGCTGATTTGATCCGTGCGATCTCTTCAAGGACTGCCCTGAAATCTTTTCCTTTGTTCGAGGAGAACGCTCCTGTGACGTTTTCCCACACGATGTATTTCGGATATCTTCCATCGGTTTTCTCCCTCATTTCCCTGACTATCCGGACGGCTTCATAAAAAAGCACTGACTGTTTCCCCGTCAGTCCTTCTCTTTTGCCTGCCACGGACATGTCAGTGCATGGCGATCCGAATGTGATTATGTCAACCGGCTCTATTTCAGAGCCTTTTATCTTCGATATGTCTCCCAGATGTTTCATGAACGGGATACGCTTTGTCGTTACCCTTATGGGAAACGGCTCTATCTCCGATGCCCATACCGGTGTTATCCCGCAGAGCATCCCGCCGAGAGGGAATCCCGCTGATCCGTCAAACAGACTTCCAAGCGTCATTTTGCACATCTCTGCCCTCCACTTCTTTTACAAGGTCAGCATACGGTATCCTGCTTCCGTCCCTGATGCAGAAGATGTCTGCTTCATCTTTCGTATCTTCCGCGTACCTTCTCAGTATCACCGATGCGTATTTCTCATCGAGTTCCATCATGCAGCATATCCTGTTCATCTGTTCACAGGCCATCATCGTGGAACCGCTGCCCCCGAATGTATCGAGCACTATGCCGTTCTCCTGCGATGAGTTCCCTATCGGATATGCTAAAAGATCAAGCGGCTTCGATGTCGGATGGTCACTGTTCTTTTTAGGCTTGTCATAATTCCATATGGTGGTCTGTTTCCTGTCCGAGTACCATCTGTGTTTTCCGTTCTGAAGGAATCCGTAAAGGACAGGCTCATGCTGCCACTGATAATCCGAGCGCCCGAGTACCAGGCTGTTCTTCACCCAGATACATACACCGGCAAGGTGGAATCCGGCATCGATGAATGCTTTCCTGAATACCAGTCCTTCGGTGTCTGCATGGAATGCGTATGCGCTGCCTCCGTTTTCAAGCTGATCCGCCATGTTCTTGAATGACTCGAAAAGGAATGTATAGAAATCGTCACCTTTCATGGAATCGTTCTGTATGGTGAGTCCGCTGCTGCTCTTGAATGAAACTCCATACGGAGGATCAGTCACAATAAGGTTCGCTTTCTTTCCGTCCATGAGGGTCTTCACATCATCCCCGTTCGTTGCATCACCGCAGTACAGCCTGTGTCTCCCGACGAGCCACAGGTCACCGCGTTCCACGAACGATGCCTTCTCAAGTGCTGCCGTGAGGTCGAAATCATCATCCTTCACATCCGCTCCGTCCTGTGATGCGAACAGATCTGCTATCTCATCTTCATCGAACCCTGTAAGTGAAACATCAAGGTCAGACCCCTGCAGGTCTGTAATAAGAAGAGCAAGTTTTTCTCTGTCCCAGTCACCGCTTATCTTGTTGAGAGCGATGTTCAGCGCCTTTTCTTTTTCTTCATCCATATCGATGACCACGCAGTCAGCTTCAGTCATGCCCATATCGATGAGCACTTTCAGTCTCTGATGCCCGCCGACTACATGCCCTGTCCCGCCATTCCAGATGATGGGTTCGACATAGCCGAACTGCTCCAGTGACTTCTTTAGTTTTTCGTATTCCTCGTCACCCGGTTTCAGATCCTTCCTGGGATTGTATTCCGCCGGTATGAGTTCAGTGATATCTTTCTTTTCAAATTTCATTTCTGCCGCTCCCGTTCAATATCTTATAAAGGCCCTTGCGAGCGCCTTCTACATCGCCTGCAAGAGCCTGACCTTTCAGTGTTTTTATCTGATGCGAGATAAGTACTCCGCGTCTTCTTTTCAGTATCTTTATGAAATCCGTTGCCGTCATCGCCTATCCTTTCCGTGCCTTGAGCAGTCTTTCCATGACATCGTCCTGCGGTGTCATCCCGCTGTAATCCGATGCGCAGTTCTCCTTTACCACCTGGAATATCTGATACCAGATCTGATTGACCTGCTTCATGTACTGCTGGCTCATTGAAACATACGGAGATGCGATGGCATTCCCGGTCGTTGGATGTTTTGCGAGGAATCCGAACTCGGATATGCACTCCTCGCACTGTATCCATCTGGATACGCTCATGGCATACTGTTCGATCAGCTGCGTGTTTACGATTTTTTCACAGCCGCGCTCTTTGAGCCATTTCCATGTCTCCCTGTATACTTCCTCCGCGCACAGGTCTACCCCGTTCTTCTGCTTTGCTTTTAAGTATTCCTTGACCGGCGGCATATCCTCACCGGAGAACACAGGCGGTTCCGGCAGTTCGATTATTGTCGCGGCTTTCCCTTTTGCTATCTTGTCGTTCAGCGCCTTCGGCTTTCTGCCTGCCCCGACCCTTGCGCCGCCCCTGTTCGTACCGTCTTTTGCCACTGCTTACTCCTTCCTTTAGTCAATACCGCCTTTGAATTGCGTTTTTTGCACGCGTGACCCCGGCACCGTTGCCCTCAGGATCGTCTGCAGAGATAAAGACCGCCCCTCCCCTCGGAGAAATATTATTTTTCATCGGTCTCATCATCTGCATGATCTGATCTTCTTTTGTTCCATCTGTCCCCGCGTTCCGCATGTATCCTTGAATGACACGACTTGCAAAGAGCCATTAGGTTATCGTCATCATGCGTACCGCCTTCTGACAGCGGCTTGATATGATGCACCTCTTCCGTCTTCGCGTACCTTCCGTCCTTCAGACACATCTCGCACAAAGGATGGGTTGACACGTACCTGTCTCTTATCCTCTTCCATGCCCTTCCGTACCTGCGGCGCGTGTGCGGGTCACGTCCGTACTTCTCATAACGTCTGTCCTCTTCCTTCTGATGTTCACTGCAGTATCTGCTGCCGCTTTCCACAAGCCTCGGACATCCCGGGAAGGCACAGGGCTTCCTTGGTTTTCTCGGCATCCATGCCACCTCGTTTCATTGCATAAGAAAACCCCGCAAGGTTTCCCCCGCGAGGTCAGTCTCCATTCTTTTTTCCTGATTATACTATAACACAAAAGGCATGTGGGCATCTTAGGACATTTGCGGACATTTCGGGCGTTTTTCATATTTTCACAGGATTTTCCGGCATTTCACAATGCTGCAGCGCGTTCCCGTGCCACCTTCTGACTGTCCTAGGATCGGCATGGAGTTCCTCGGCTATCCTGTCCCAGGTGTAACTGTGGATGTAACGGTACTTTAAAACCATCCGTTCGTCCGTATCTTCTACTGTTGAGATCACGAAACGCATCTCGTTCTTGAGATCCACCAGCAGACCCGCCTCCTCATCTATCCTTCTTTCAAGATCCATTATCTTTTCAAGGCATCTTACGAACGGCGCGTCCTGTTTCTTTGATGTCTGCACACGCTCTGAAAGCTGCGGTGATGATATGGTCTCAGCCATCTCACGCAGTGCGGCGGCTTCTTCCAGGTCACTGTTTATTTTCTGATCCAGGCGGTATGCCTGTCTGAAGTATTCTTTCGCGGTCATCTGCTCACGCTCCTTCCCTTATCTTCGTCATGAGCACCTCGCCGTCAAGATCCGTCAGCACAGTGAACCAGTCGGAAAGAAAGAACCCATCCGTTTCATTCAGCATATACTTCGCTCTCTCGCTGTTATTGTTTCTCCTCAGTGCAGATACGGCTCTTCTGTGATCCTTCGCCGCCTTTATGACCACTGCATTAGCCAGGTTCTCATACGGGTCGCTTGTGTTCTCATGCATCTTTTTCACCTCCGATGTCTGCCTTGACCGCCTCTATAAGCGCTGACTGTGATATATCCTTTGCCGACAGCGCTTTCAGCACACGTTCATCGATAGTTCCTTTGGTCACGAGATGCATCACTACCACGGTGTTCGATGTCTGTCCCTGCCGCCACAGCCTTGCAACTGTCTGCTGATAGAGTTCAAGGCTCCATGTCAAAGAGAACCACACGATGGTGCTCCCGCCGGACTGGAGATTCAGACCGTGTCCTGCTGATGCCGGATGTATCAGCGCTACAGGCATCTCGCCTCTGTTCCACCTTCGAATGTTTTCATCCTTATCAAGGCATCCGTAGTCAATGCCTAGTTTCCTTAGCCGTTCCTCTATCCTTTCCCTGTCATGACGGTACCAGTAAGCTATAAGGAGCGGCTGGCCGTTCGCTGATTCGATGATGTCCTCAAGGGCATCCAGCTTTCTGTCATGAAGGTTTATTGTCCTGCCGTCTTCCGTGTATATCGCTCCGTTTGCCATCTGCGACAGTTTGCCTGACAGCACTCCCGCGTTTGCCGCTGTTATCTCGCCTCCGGGAAGTTCAAGCACGAACTTCTCAGCCATCTCATGGTAATCTTTCGCTTCGGCATCAGACATGAACACGGGATACTCATTGGATATAAGTTCCGGCATCGCAAGATGCTCTTCCGCCCTCATCGAGATCGTGATGTCGGAGACCTTATCGTATATCTGCTCCTGCGCCCCCGGCAGCGGCTTGTATGAATACACGATCTGACCGTTCGTCCTGTCCGGTCTGAAATATGCCGTCCTGTACTGACCGATGAATCTTCCGAGCCGCTCTCCCATGTCAAGTATCCTGAACTCCGCCCACAGGTCCATCAGTCCGTTCGAAGACGGTGTGCCGGTAAGTCCTATGACGCGGCTCGCCTTGGCTCTCACTTTCATCAGTGACCTGAATCTCTTTGCCTGGTGGTTCTTGAAAGATGAAAGTTCATCGACCACTATGCAGTCGAACGGGAATCCAAGACCGCTCTTTTCTATGAGCCACTGGACATTCTCACGATTGATGATCGTGATGTCAGCGCCCTTTTGCACTGCCTCCGCCCTTTCTTTCGGTGTCCCGACCGCGACCGCGTATGTGAGGTATGACAGGTGGTCCCACTTCTTTAATTCATCCGGCCATGAGAACTTCGCTACTCTTACCGGTGCTATCACAAGTACCCTGTGTATCACGAAGCTGTCGAACAGCAGATCAGAAAGCGCCGTGAGCGTTATCGATGTCTTGCCAAGTCCCATCGACAGGAAAACCGCCGAGACCGGGTGTGTTTTTATATATTCAGCTGCGTATATCTGATAATCATGCGGTTCGTATTTCATCTGCCATCCTTTCCATATCGTCCTCGCTGTCCAGGACGAATACCTTATATCCCATCATTCGAAGCATCCTGTGTCGTGCGGCCTGAAGGTGCCGTGGCTTTTTCCCGGGTGCCTTTACTTCCACGAATCCCATCCTGCCGTTCTCAAACAGCACCAGTCTGTCCGGCATCCCGTCATAGCCCGGTGAAACAAACTTCAGCGCAAGACCGCCTTTATGCTTTACCGTATCCGTGAATCTGCGTTCTAATTCTGATTCTTTCATGCTCTTTTCCTTTCTGCTGCGGTGGTCAATGCTGGTCATTACATAACTTTTCCTTATAGCGTTTTTTTCTGAGATTTTTGCCCTAAAGGGGGTTTTATATAAGACCAGCACACACCTGCGCATTTTCCATTCAACATGATCACTTGTGCAGGTCATTGCAAGTCATTACATAACTTTTCCCTATAGCGTTTTTTTCTGAAATTTTTGCCCTAAAGGGGGTTTTATATAAGACCTGCTCACACCTGCACACTTTCTATTCAACAAAGTCCGTAAGCCTTAGTTTTAAGCCAAGTATGATGATTCCCGCTCTTTTCTTCACACGCACGAAGCCTCGCTGCTCTACTGCCGCATAAAACTCCGTTGTGCTCCTTGTGAACTCTCCTGTCCTTTGACAGTACGCACGGTACTCTTCGTACAGTTTCCCGGATCTTTCACTGCATACTTCTCCGATGTCACAGCAGTCATCAAGGAAATGCTCGAGCCAGTTGCTGTCATCTTTATATTTTTCAATAGTCTCCCTTACGCATTCAGGCTCACGAAAACTGAATCCGGCATCTATCGCCTTTTTCGCGCCCTCGATGATCCACTTCATCACGTATGGGGAAGCATTATCTAAAAGGTATCTTGAATAATTCTTGATGTCGCTTTTTCCGGTTATCCTGGCATTGAACGGGATAACGATGAGCCTCCTCCATGTACCTGAGTCCATTGCTCCTACCCTTGGAAGGTGGTTCGTGTAAAGGACGAGCGTGTGGCTTGGAGTGAAAGAGGAAGGATCCTTATATTTCTTTTCCGCCGAGATTTTATCTGTGGAACAAAGCTGCTTTACTATCGATGTGGAAAGACGCATCCCTTCTTCAAGTTCAGCCGCGATAAGCAGACGTCTGCCCTTCGCCTCGGCAAGTTCCGGCTTTACGTTCCTCCTGCATCCGACAGTGAGCGTATCAGCGGATATGCTCCCGCTGTAATCTCCAAGGACTCCCGCCACAGTGTTCCAGAATGTAGACTTTCCATTGCTGCCCTCTCCGTATGAGATTATAAGCGCTTCAAGGTCGACTTCGCCTATGGCGCTTATACCGGCGATCATCTGCACATAATCGATCAGTTCCTTATCGCCAAGAAAGATCGTGTCAATGAATGAAAGCCAGATCTGTTTACCGTAATCACCCGGTGGCGCGGCGGTCATCTTCGTGATGAGATCAGATGCCTTATGCTCATGCCGCCCTTTTATGCCTGTCGAAAGATCATATGTCCCGTCCGGACAGTTCAAAAGATACGCGTCGCCATCGAGTTTTTCATACTCGACCTCGATCATCGGTTTCGCGGCCTGCAGTGCTGAAAGCACATATTTCATGTCGCGCCGTTTCATGACGAATGCCATATATGACCTGGCAGAAAGATAAGCGCTGTATGCTTTCATCTGTTCCGCTTCTATGACTTTTTCTAGTGTCTTGCCCCCGCTTTTTATCTTTTCTTCTGACACTCCGGCACCCATCAGGGCCTTGAAAGCATGATCCAGTTCGTCCTTCGCATCCTCAAGCTGAAGGTCTAAAAATTCCTCCATAGCGCCCACGGCTCTCTGCTTTGATTCCACCCAGCGGTATCCGTCGTAACGTATGAAGTCAGTTGCGGGCGTGAATTTGAGTTCATCCTTGTATTCCCTGACCAGTGCCTTCGCCTGCCCTATATCCGAGTAATCGGCAGGCTTAAGTGATTCATTTTCAAACTCGTATTCTTCCGGCGGCACATAGCCTTCCTGACTTTGAACCTTTTTTGCGAACCTGCAGGCGCTTGACCATATCTTTGAAAGCTCGCTTCCAGGGAGCGGAGGGTCGCATTTTACCGCCTCATCCATGAAGATACCGTGTGATCTTTCCGATATGCCGTATCTTTTAAGTACTCTGCCGGCGAACCTTGACATCGTGCTGTTCCTCTGCCCCTGCGGTATCGATGATGTATGTGCGTCACCGCTTTCTGCAAGGAACTCATCGATGGTCAGCATCCCTTCATGCCATAAGATGGTTTCACACGGAGCACCGTAGATGAACCTCGCCGCGTCCAGTGCGTTCCCGTCAAAAAACGAAAATGCTTCAAATATCTTTTTCTTGAGCGCCGCTGAATCAGCTGCTTTTGTCATGATGCCGTGCGGGAAATACACATGGAACCTCGGTCTGGCCGATTTTCCGTCCTTTTCTTTCCCGTCATGCCTGCTTGGGACTATGGCAAACGAGACATCGTCGAGCAGTTCGGCTATATCATTCTGTGTCACCCATTCCGCCGGATCGTCACTGTGGTCGTTGTCGCAGTCCATTACCTCGCAGTCCGATGATTCGAAATCACTGCTGCTGCGGTGGCTCCTGTGGAACTTAGCCGTGACATGGTCTTTGGAAACAGCTGACTTCAGTGCGTCTTCACTGTTTACCGGGCAGACATTCGGATACAGGCTGTTCCTTTCGTTGCCGGTGCAGTCAGCTGTGTAAATAGTCATCTCCATCAGTCATCCTCCTCCCGGCTCTCATCTTCCAGGACGGATACGATGAATTTCAGCGCCGTTATCACTGTGCGAAGTTCCGCATCCCCTGAAAGAAGCACTTCGAAACCCTCGCTTTCACCGTTCCTTCCTTTCAGCGGCATAGCATTGATAGCCGTCCCGCCTCCATCCTGTATGCGGAAATATGTTTTTCCTCCGTGACCGGCATCGCCTCCCATGAACCCGGTGGTCCCGGCTTCGGCTTCAAGGACATTAGCGTCCCATATGTCCCTCTCATATGTAACGATAGGTGTCCCGTTTATCTCCTTTAATTGTTCTCTTACTTCATGCATGAAAGTTCCTCCTCTTCTATGAACCTGACTTCCTGTCCTCTTTTTTCCGCTCTGTTGATCTCAAGCCGCATACCGTCAGTAACAGTGTTACCGAATACCCATACAGCCGCGCACTTCGTAAGAAGTACAAGATCCATGAACAGTGCAAGATCTCTTTCCGTATCCTCCCGCATGAACTGCGGTAACAGAAGATGCGGGCACATGGGTATGACTCCCTTGTCTACCGCGTACCGGCAGTATCTCCTTGCATTGTTCGTATTCTTTTTGATGTCGCCCGAATACGGCGAGCAGATATATACCAGCGGCCTGTAGTCAAAACCGTCAGCTGACAGTATCGCCTTATACGCGGTCATATCGGTATATCCTTCGCTGTTCTTCCTGCTTAATATTTCATCCAAGCTGTCTCCTCCTTTCCGGGATATAAAAACTTCTCCTATCCCTCAGTATTCAAAGGACAGGAGAAGTGATTTTGAGCAAGCATATTTTGAATTAGATGTTATAATTGATGCAGAGGTGAGAATCATGGCGAAATGTAAAAATTGTGGTAAAAAAGGATTGTTTTTAAAGCTGAATGCCAGAGGATTATGTCCCGAATGTGCAGCAAAAGCTGATGCCGCTCCTAAGTCCGGACAGATAATTATTGGATTTAATGGAATAAATATCGGGCAGGAGGATCGTGCTATCGGACATAACGATGAAGAAGAGGCATGCCAATTCTTTATAGATGAACTTGTAAAAAGAGGTAAAGAACTGTCACATTTCAAGATAGAACATCGTTCATCTGATTATACTTCCCTGGTATTTGATCTCGATGATTTCATTCGGATCAAGATAACAGACAATGTAAAGTGGATATCTTTATCCTTATCAATGGAAGATCAGCAAAAATTTATGAATGATCCGCTCTTTGCCAGTCAATCAAACAAGCAGGTACGACACTGGCTTTCCGATTTCCAATCATTCGATGACTTGGAAAAATATGTTGATTTGGCAGAACATGCATGTATGCCAACGACCTATAATTATGACCGTGATTTGACTGATAAAGAAAAAACTGTAGCAGATTATCTTATGCATCTTTTTATAGAATGCGGTGCTGATCCCAATAAATTCTACTGCCACATTCTATCACAGGAAGCCGAACTGATATACAACTCTCAATTTGGTGATATACGCTTTAAAGCATATGCCAAAAAAGCAGGCGGTTATATTATACTAGACCGCGATTTTAGCACTGCAGGAATCAAGGCGGATAAGAACAGACTTCCGTTCACAGAATTATCCGACTTGGATTTTCTTAAAGAGCACCTGATACCGATAAAAATCGAGAAAGGACTTGATTCGAAATACAGCTGCGAGATGCAATACTATGCAAAGTATCCAATACAGTGATGTTATTTGGCCTGGAAGTTTGATTCTTCCAGGCTCTTTGTTTAATCTTTCTGATAAAAATCGCATTCGTACCCATCGGCTCTTAGGAGCAGTCCTTTTATCCACGGAGGAGTGCGGCCCATCTGCTCGCATATCGCATCAAGGGACGCATCCTTTCTGCATTCTATGATAAGTTCATCGTGAACATGAGCCACTATGAAGCAGTGCGACAGTGTACGCATTGCATACTTCAAGATGTCGGCGCATACTGCCTGACAGATGTTTTCCGTAAGTTTCGGGCCATAGGTCTCAAGTCTTTCCCACTTCCTTGCTGTTCCGATGCCCATGTATGTGATGCTTTCCCATCCGAAACGGTTCACCCCGATATGCGGTTTGACATATGACAGGCTCCTGCCGGAAGGAAGTTTTATGAACAGCATCCCGCTTCTGCAGGTGAATGTGAATCCACGCGACTCCACTTCTGTTTTCATCCTGATTGCATCTTTGGCTGCTTTGTCTATATCCCACCAGAACTGCACGATGTTCTGATTCGCTGTTCGCCACGCGTCCACCAAAGGTTTCAGTTCTTCTTCCCTGAGTCCCATATCGATTGCGCCCATTGCTTTTAAGGCCCCGCTAGCCCCGCCGTAGCCGAGAGCAAGTTCAGAAATTTTTCCCTTCTGCCTGAGTTCTCCGTTGACTCCGTTCTTTTCGACCGGGACATGAAACATTTTCTCTGCACTCGCGCAGTAAATATCCTTGCCTTCAGCAAATGCTTTCTGTCTCCAGTCCTCTCCTGCAAGGAACGCGAGACACCTGGCTTCTATTGCGGAAAAGTCTGCAACGCAGAACTTGTATCCGGTGCGCGGAATGAATGCTGTCCTGATGAGTTCCGAAAGCATTGACGGAACGCTGTCATAGAGCATCTCCATCGAGTCATAATTTCCAGTTCGCACTAGTTCTCTTGCCTGCGCAAGATCAGGAGCGTGGTTCTGTGGAAGGTTCTGCAGCTGCACATGCCGCCCCGCGAATCTGCCCGTCCTGCTCGCTCCATAGAACATGAACATGCCTCTTGCCCTGTCATCCGATAATGCTACCGTATCCATCGCATGGTATTTCCGAACCGATGATTTGGAGAGTCGCTGTCTGAGCATGAGTACCTCACGCACATCGCCCTTTGCATCAGTGAGCATTTCCCCGACTGCCTTTTTATCAAGCGAAGTCACCTCCAGTCCTTTGGTTTTCAGCCACCCCGAAAGCTGCTGGACTGAGTTCGGATTGTCAAGTCCGGTCAGATGTCTCATGCCGCTCTCAAGGCTCTCTCGTGCCCTCTCATCGAACTTTATGGCATTCTCCACCATCTGCCTGTCTATCCGTATCCCACGGTCATTTATCTCCTCGCTCAGATGGTATTCTTCCCAGACCGCGTCCGGTACCGGATACCCGGCGAGCCGCCTTTTTACCGCAAGTTCCACCTCGACATCCCGCATGTTATATCTTTTATATGTTTCCCACTTTTCCAGCGCATGTTCAGGGAGATTCCTTGTTCTCCCGCCATTCGTTGCTGTCGGTCTGCACGGCACAGAGAAATACCGGATGAGCGCTTTTCCCTCCGTCATCTTCTGGTCATCGAGTTTCAGCACCCGCCCGACTTCTGCGAGTGACATGGGAAGCCCCATATACGCGGACCAAACCATCGAACATCTCCAGGATGACGGATCAAGGTAATCCCCGACAGTATCTTCGCTTATACTGTAGCTTTTGAACAATGCCGGATAATGGCGCTTTATGTAAACCGACAGGCAGACACGTTCAAAGGAAGCATTGAATGCCCATTTTATAATGTCCTCGGACACTATGGCTTCAAGTATCTCAGTCGGTATGATTTCGCCTTGTGCAAGATCGACTGTTTCCACATCAGTCCCGTCGGTACTGTATGAGAAAAGGAGTATCTCAAAGGCTTTGGAATCGGCATATTTATACACTCCCGCTGCCCGTATATCCTCATCTGAATATGTTTCAATGTCTATACTGAGTTCATGTATCATTTTTACCTCCATAACAAATGAGCGGCAGAGGATGATCCCTGCCGCAGCATTTCCATTTCTATTTCCCGTTCAACCCGGTCAGCTTGAGTCTTTCCTTTTTCATATACTCTTCCCATTCCTCATCCCTGATGACACGGCGTATCTCACGTTCCGTTTCCACGGCCTTTTTCTCACGCTTTTCTCTTTCATCACGGACATCATTTCTTATGCATACATATGCGAAGAACAGTCCTATGAAAATAAATATGAAAACAAGTATCATGCACAGGACACTCATTACAATATTGAACATTTTTTACCTCTTCTTTCCCGGAGCGGCATTAAGCCGCCCCGTATACATTGACAATGATTGACTAATCAAGGAAACCTTCATCTTCATCCGCAAAATCATCCTCCGCGCTTATTCTGCTGCCGAGCGGCTCGCCGTCCTTTATCTTCTGAAGATTGTTGAGACCGCAAGCTATGCCCCTGTTGCCGGAAGAGTTGAAAGCGTAAAAGCTGATCGATGCTCTGCCGTATACCCCGGAGTACACTTCGGAATGGTCGATGATTTCCTGTCTGTCGGCATCTACGATTCCAGGGGCTGTTGTGGAATTTGCGTTGACAAAATATGCATTCGCATATGCGGCGTCATCCGGTCTTTCAAGGTCACCGTCACGAAGCGGTGTCTTGATGGCATCAAGCGCTGGAACACTCCTGCCGTTTCCTTTCAGTTTCCCGCTGCCTTCCTCATATGCCGCCTGGATCGCAGCCTTTACCTTTGCGACAGTCTTTTCATCGCTCTTTGGTATGATCAGACTGACACTGTACTTCGGAGTCCCTCCGTTGATTGCCTTAGGCTCCCATGCGTTGCAATAACTCCATCTGGTCCCTGTTCCTGTGATTACCTTTGTTGGATTCTTCAAATTTGACATACTATTTTTCCTCCTTGAAATCTTCCTGTGCTGTGATTACTTCTATCGCCGGTCTTTTATCGCTCTCCGGCACAAGCGTTGGTTTGCCGGGCGGCTTCGTCACAAGACCGCCGAGTATCTCCTCGAACTTCGTTTTTCCGAGCATCCTGGTCATTGCAGTGATGCCCAGCAGTTTCTTCTCATAGGGATCGAAGCCCGCGTTGACGACTGCCTGCGCCGCAAGCGTATCATCAGAGAACTTCCTGACTGAACGTCCCGCTACGAGTTTGTGATGTGCCCACACCTTGCCTTCCATTGCTTTCCGGAACGCGTAGTCTTTGACGTCGGATGCCCATGATGTGAGTTCATCAGATCTCATAAGGATGTCTTCTATCTCATCATCCTCAAGCATTGAGGGATCTCTGAACTCATACCTTGCCATCTCAAGGTTCAACTCCGCGCGTTTACGGCATGTTGCCCTTACCCGGCAGAATCTGCAGTGGTCTCCAGCGACAAATTCGCCTTCTCCTGCTGATGCCAGCTTCGCAGCCGGGATCAATACATCCTGTCCCCATGTAAGCAGTTCATCTTTTGATATCTCCCATGTACTGACGTTGTCTCTTCTTGGCTGATAAATATTCAGCGTCACTGTTTCGATATCATAGATTCCTTCATAAACATCAAGTGCTCCGAGACCGTAGCACATGAGCTGCGTGTTTCTCTCCGCTGACACTGCTATGCCGGTTCCATACTTCAAATCTGTTATCCAAAGCGTGTGATCTGCTGCAATGACGGAATCCGCCGTCCCGAAACCGCCCGGAATCCACCTTGAAAGATCAAGCTGCAGTTCTACATCAGCTGCAGGATCTTCGCATTCACTTTTGGCTTTCTTCAGTATCTCATCTATGAACTCTGCATACCCGTCTGTTGCTTCATCCATCTCCTGGTCGTAATATTCCAGTTCTCCGGGCGGGTCGATGGCATCTATGCCGAGAAGCTTTTTAGCCTTGTATTCTGCCAGGCTGTGAGCACATGTTCCCTGCATGGCATACTCTGAAAGCTTGTCGCCTGCAGCATGATTAAGTACTGCAGAAGGTGTGCATACCGTCCATCTGCCGCTTGATGATGCTGACAGGACCGCGTGTTTATCAGGCATCGGGCAGCACCTCCGCATCCGCAAGAAGACTCTTATACTCCTGCGGATCTATTTCTGACAGCTTATCTGCACCGTGTTTTTTGAGAAGTTCTCTGACCGCATCGGTGTTCGCTTTGCTTACCCTTGCCTTCTCTGCAAGCACTTTTCTTACATCTGTAAGTTTCAAAACTGTATCAGATGTTTCCTTACTCCCGGAAAACATTTTTTCCAGGGCATCAGCCGACTTTATGATCGACTCTCCCGCGGCGCGTATGTCAGATACGACAGACGATAATTCTTTGGACTGACTCATGTTTGCGTTCTCCTTTCATTTTTTCGATTTTTGACTCTTCAGCAAGGCTGAGTGCCAGGCGTTCTGTGGATCTGCTGATCCCCATGAGTATGGCTGCCAGATCAGCTTTGCTGTATTCCTGTTTTTCCCCATCCATAAGGCTTTCCTCCTTTCCACTGTTCAAAGGACAGTTATCTGAGAGTTGAGCAAAATGTTTGTGATTTTTATTTCTGCTCCCTTTCTCACTGTTCATAGGACAGCTTCAGAGAATTTCAGCAAAATACCACTGCAGCTTTTGACACTGCAGTGGTATTTTAGTTTTAGATGTCCTCACCGTGGCGCTCGAGAAGGATTGCTATTGCCTTACGTTTGCGATAAGAAACAGTCGTTTGTTTCATCCCAAGAACTTCTGCGATAGCTTTGTCTTTCAAACCATCATGCCTAAGTGCAAGGATGGCACGGTCCGTAGCGTCGAGTTCCTGGTAGGATGCGAAGACCTCTGCATGGATTTCATTTTCGATGACTTCATGTTCTACCGAATCCGGAGCTGCAATTTCCTGGCATTCATCCATCGTCTGTTCGAGAGAGAATGCCATGCCATCCCTTGTACGAAGACATTCGCTGCATCTCTTAGTGCAACGATTACCGCCGTCACCGATGCAACGACTAAGCCTTGCCTTGCGCTTTTTTTCTCGCCATGCATCTCGTATGAGAAATTCATATACTTCCTCAGATACCTCGATGTCCTTACCATAATAATTAAATACTTTTGCCATTGTTTGACCTCCGTTTGCTTCCGCTCTGGCGGTCAAAACGAAGATCTGCATACGCAAAGAAGGCTACCCTTACCGTGACTGTATCGATTTTTCATTTCGATCCGCCACGACTATCCGGTAGCCGTTGAGCTTTATTAAGTTGTTTTTCACAGTACCGGGATACACCCTGGCCAGTCAGCTACTGTGAAAATGTGCACTCCTTTGTGCTGATTTAATTATTGCATTCTTTACATTTCCTGTGCACTCCCCGCAAAATGTATGTTTTATGGCAAAAAAATAAGGCCGTATTCGACTTGCTAAGTCAAATACGGCCATTTCATGCGCATTTTATACCCACATCCAGATGTTCTTTTTTTATATATATACTTTGCGTTTTCTCAGATACTCTCGTACATCTTCAATATTTCTACTTGCGAGAATATACATCGCAGTTCTAACCGCTAAATGATCAGGCTTTGATGAAATGAAAGGATGCGGTGATCTCTCCATTAAAGCTATATTCAATACAGATGGCAACTCCATAGCAAAAATGATAGCAACGATAGATTCAAATGTGCCTTGCGACTCACCTCTGAATATACGTTCTATCTGCGTTTGTGTCACATTATCAACTCTTCTGGCTATTTCAGCATAGGTCAGATCCATAAATTTTCTACATGATTGCATGCATTTAGAGAAGTCTTTTGTAAAGTCATCAGCAATCTGACTTGCCTTCATAATATAATCGCCTACTGCACCTGTAGGATCATCATGAGCAGAATTGGGCAATTCTCCATGAAATTCATAACTAAATTCAAATGGCGAGTGCTCATCTTTATTCAAGAAACATTCTGTATGATAACTTTCGCCATATGCATTTCCATTTTTTAATGAAAGATCAAATACTAATGCGCACTCATCCATGTTGTAACGAGCATAATCAGTCAGCACATGATTTCCTTTTTCATCTACTGCGATATATAAAGGACTTCTTAATATGAAATGTGCATCTATGTACTCATACTTACCGCTTTCGACTTTCTCCCTTAGCCCAAGGTTGAAAAATGACTGAAGGGTTGCATCAATTTCACCGATTGAAAAGGTCTGGTTTCTCTCGATAGCCCCTTTTTTCCAGGAATGTGGAGCAACATATCTTTCATCAATGTAATTTAATGTTCCTGCAGCATCATGAAAGCCCGCATCAATCATACGTATTTTTGCGGCAGTAAGCGAAACATTGTAATCCGTACTGATTTCTCTGATTATAGGATCCATTGAATCGAGATAATCCATTCCCATTGCCTTATATTTTGCAATCAAATCGGATACATGCCGTTTGAATCCGGCTATTGGCATTTGAATTCTAGGTGTTATGGCATTCGCCTGTCGTTCCATCCACTCTGTTGCCTTCCGGGTGTCTCCTTGAACACCACCGACAACTAAACATCCAATTGATGTAGCATCTTTATTGTAAAGCCTTTCAAGTTCATACACCTTTTTATGTTTGTACCAGTGAAAGCACTCATGAATGATGGTATTATCTAGCTGCCCTAATGTCTTCAGATAATTTGCAAGAGGATCGACTAAGATTGTTTTGCCTTTTACTGTTATGGTTTCTGGTTCATCAGAATCATTATATATTTCGACTTCGTCATCACAGAAATAAATTCGTCCAAAAATCGAACGATCCCTAGAAAGATTAACTGATTTTACATTCAAGCCAAGCGCAGAGGCTATTTTCATGGCATCAACAGGCACCGCAGAAGTTATGCACCTCTCACAATTGGCGGCCTTCAAAAATTCTGCTGCCACAGTATCATACTCTTCTTTATGTATATAAGGTACAAGTGAATCATCCAACGGCTTTGATGGCTGCGGCTTAGACAGATACTCCTCAGGATTTTTTACAATGCAATCGTCGAGATTATTTTCCAGATTCCCCTTGCATGAAAATTTGAACCACTTAGTAGCATCTTCCTCCTTTTCACCGTACCTGTTGCTATACTGACATACTGTAAAATCAGCTTCTGCAAGAATATCAAATGCAATATCTGCACCAGGTAAATCGTTAACATACACCTGTTTTACAGTGACTTCCTGCAATTCAACATAATCCACGTATTCAACATTGTATAGATTAACATGGAGATTATTTCTATTATGTATTAAGTATGTATTGATTTCGTTGAATAATTCATTATCAAAACGCTTTTCAACATATTCCCTGAATGATCTACTTGATGACATTTCCTGATCACTACCTTTTCTCTATAATCCCAGTTCCTTAATATCCACTTTTTTGTTATTGATATAACATGAGAATATTATGTTTGACGGCAAAAGACAAATTTGAATATCTTCCAGTCCGAGCGAGTTTAACATCTCCATCGACACATGCCCTTTGTTAACAAATTCACTACCCTCATCTGGTAAAAGGAAGCAGTTTTTTATAGTATCAATTTTCTGCTTTTCAACAAAATCCTTATATGCCAGTTGATACAGATATTGTTTTGTTACTGATTCTATTCCAGGGTAACCTCTCAAAGTCTTTTCTTTTTCCATGTGTAAATTGTAATATTTTGCATCAAATATTATAAATTGATAATCTTCTTCATTTTTAATTATTGTGATTAGATCTGGAATAAGCGTATCACTTGCCTTATGGCTGTAACCATCTCCGACCCAATTGGGTTTTTCAATAATATCTATGAGTCTGTCCTTTGGATTAAATGAGTCATCAAGTACCTTAGGCAAAGAAAGGTCCTTTAAGCGCGACTGTAGTCTGTTATTGAATGCTTCCGCACATGTTTTTTCCCAGACCATATTAAATGCTGTTGTTCCGTACATACTGATTCCTTCGTTTTCCTCAAGCATTTTTTTATCCTGGGAAATGTATGTGTATATTGTCTTAAGTAAAATCTGACGTCGCGTATTGAACTGAACGCTCAACTCCGATAAAATTTTCCCTAAAATATAATCCCTGTCGCCAAAATCATCTATTACTTCATCTGTAAGGTGTATTGTTACCATTTCAAACAATGCACTAAGCTGAGATTCATCAAGTTGCCTGGAACACTCTGTAAGAACTGCTTCATGCAATCGTTTGAAAAAATCCGTTTCATCATCTACAGATTTATGAGTATACAGTTCCATATAGTATGGTCGGTTTTCACTGATAATTGGAAAATTTTCATCAATGGTTTTATTCCACAGGATTTCTCCCTCGCCATTTACCTCTACTATGTCTTCACTTTTATTGTAAATACCGTATTCGTAGTAATCATTCAGCAAGAACAATATCACTGCCAAAAGATTAAAACTACGATTCTCTCCGTCCCCGTTATACAGATTAACAATTTGTTCTTCCGAATTACTGTATTTTTCCAAAACCTTAAGTACCTGCTTCATTTCAGTTAATGGTTCATTTGCAGATAGAAGATACTTTGGATAAATTTTCAAAATCCGACGTCCGACTGTAATAACGCCTACATAAACAAATACATAGTAATGCTGATCATTACCTGCTGTTTCGTCTGCCACTTCTACATCTTCATCAATCAGGTCTGTCATTTCACGCTGCTCAGCACTATATTTAACTGCCTTGAGTATGTTATAGGCTTTTAATGTCTTGATAAAGCCTTCAACACCGATTTCATCAAACTCAAACATGGAGGCAAGTTCGTTCTTTGTATATCGTTTTTGCTCTCTCAGAAAGTGAGAAATGATTTTCATAGGCTATCCTTCCTGATGATCATAATAGTCTTCCTTGAAACTTTCTCCAAATATATTCATACCCATTTCGTCAAATGCATCGCATACTGCAGAATACTTTGTACTGTCACAACCTGCAAACAGTTTATGCTTGTGCTGCTTTCCGGCATCTTCATAAAGATACATCAGGACCTTACTTTTAAATGTGCTGCGGAATTTCTCCGGATCCTTGATTGCATTATCAGTTTCGCTATTTGTTGCTATGACACTGTTTGAAAGGAAATATGGCCCTAACAGCTTATCTTCGTTTACCTTATATTCCCTGGCAAGCTTCTCATTGATGGCTTTTCTGAATCGGTTCCAGCTTATGTTGCTATCACTATTTCCTTCAATGAGATCTACTGTTCCTACAACTTTTTCATCATTGGCATCGATTCCAAGGTATTCGAAGTCCCATCTTCTCTTGAAAGCCGTGTCCATAGGGAAAACCCCCTGGTCTGCACTATTCATAGTTGCCCATATAAACATATTATTTGGTAACATTATTTTCTTGTAATTATCCGGATGCCCACCTAGTTCTTTTGCCAGGAATTTTCTAATATCTTCACTCGCCTGGATCTCATACATACTGATGCCATTATCTGTTCTGTCAAGTAACTGAAATATGTCACCGAATACAGCAGCTACTTTTGCACGATTAATCTCTTCAATCAATAGTATGTATGGCTGTGGATCATCTTCCCTGCTGTTTTTCAATGCCTCCACATAAATTCTCATAAATGGCCCTGGTACAAAATCATATCCTATTTTATCTGCTTCATACATAACCGGTTTATAGGTTCCAACAAACTGAGCATATGTGTAATCAGGATGGAAAGTGACGCGTTCGTAATCTCCGGTAGTTTCATCATTAAGGAGTTTTTTCCTGTCAACTTCCAATTCGAAGCTTTTTCCTGTTCCAGGGGCACCAAACACTATTCTGTTTAAAGGGAAATCGGTTTTCAGGCCCGTATCGTAATTCACGGGTACATATGGTTTTTCATCATTCATTGTATTGACCTCCAATTCATCCGAATCGAAATAATATTTCTTATAAAGATATAGTAAATTGTCTGGATCAGACATCTCAATACATGTTGTCAGATGTCCTTCGGCTTTATTTGGAAGTTCCTCATCTGGTGAGAAACAAAGATGCCATGTGCCAGGTCTGCAATGTGCCATATTTTCCTTCTCGTCAAAATAATACTCTCCAGGCTCATCAACAAAGCTAATCAGTTTTTCGCCATCCATAACCGTGAATATCGAATCCGCATTGGCATTGTAAAAGCTCAATATTTCACCTGCTTTGCGAGATGCAATTCGATTATCGTCTTTATAATATTTATCTAACAAGGATTCAAATACTGCCTTTTTATTCAAATTGTTTCCTTGCCTAAATTCTTCAAGTGAGCCTATTTGCGGCCAACCTATAGCAACAATTTTTTTCTTTTTCCAATCAGCAGCATATTTTCCATCTTCATCACTACTTCCGAGACGGAGGAAATGTTTTACTCCACCAAATTTATCATAAAATGCATCACCAAAGAAAACATTATTGAGTCCTGTGTGTTTCTTTACTATATTAATCTGTCCATTTTTCACATAGGACTTTTCACAAGGTCTAATACCCAAGGAATATAAAACATGATTTTGCCAGTCTGAAGAATAAAATATAGTAATCTTATCCGGATAAATCATTTGAAAATATTTCTGAAACCAAGCATACCCTGCATATTTACCAATTTCTTTATTAAGCAACTCATCTAATATTTCGTAATCCTCTGGCGATTCCAACTGTGCTTCACCAATAATGTGGGCTCCACGTACAAGACAATCTCTTATATGTTTTCCCAATTCCAAAGCCTGTTCATTTGATAAGCTTTCTTGTTTTACCGGACTACCGGTGTACCAAATCCCATCTTCCTTGTGTTGATATAAACCAAACTTAAGTGCAGATCCACCTGCTATACTACCAAAGTACACTTTCACCTGTGGATGAAATTCAAGCCAATAGCATAGGCTATCATTAGAAGCATCATTTGTATAAAACATGGTATGCAACAGGGCATCATCATTTAATGCTTCTAATTTATCTGGTGCGAATTTCTCACGAAACTCACTGACAATAGAAGCTATCTCTTCTTCAGACTCATTAAAAACCAGACCGTTTTCCGAAATATGATCTTTAATTATCTGTGCTGCTTTAAGATATTCATCAGTGCTTAAATCATTTGCTTCGTCATCAACTATCGGTTGATCACAGTCCATATCAATGTTGTATATTTTCAAATTGCGAAGTCTTGCCTCATATTTTTCCAACACCTCTGGGGCAATTATAATATGTTTTCCCCCCGTCGTATCACTTTCATCTTCAGACAGAAATCCCCATCTAGCAAGAATCATTATTGGCTTGCAATCAGCGTACTTATTAGCTTCTTCACCTAACTCAATCGTGCCAGAGCTTCTTAATGTTCTTAACTCTACCAACGTATCTGTATAATTTGCTCCCAAATCTTCAAGTTTCCACAACATAAAAGCAAATTCACGATAAGTCAAATATCCCAAATCCAATATTGCTCTTATATACAAAGCCGGCGGTTCAACATCTGAATTGCTATCTGGGCAACCATAATTGTTTCTACCGAATTTTACAGTTTCAAGAGCATTCATTAAAACCGCTTGCAGTTGAGCAGTATCATTTGTTTTTATTGCTTCATACATCTGTTTACCAGAATCAGTTATCCTTCTTCTAGATTGAGTATTATGGATATCTTCCCAAATTGTAAATCCAAAGTACGAAGTAATCTGAGCTTTTTTTGTATAGGACGAAGAATACTGGTCATCTCCAATTATTGCTTTTAGCTTTGTTTTATACTCATCATTCGTAATCCAAGTTTCTGCTTCATAATAAATCTGTAAAACAGACTCTATTTCATTCAATAACGCACTGTTTTTTGGCATCACTATCTTACCCATAATTATTCTCCTATATCTGTTTCAGAAGCACATTCATTATTTCCATAACCAGTTTTGAAGGTATTCCCTCGCCTAACACCCGTCGAATAAAGGTCTCTGATGCCCACTCTGGAATTGGCCAATCCAATGGCAATGACATTACTATCAACAATTCATAAATGGTAAGAACTCGTGCATCTGAATAAAGTTCTTCACCATCAGGTCCTATATAGGGTCTCCCAGGATGAACACAGGCTAATGATGAGATAACACCGTTATTTTGTGTTATTGTCCTACAAGGCATATCCCATTTTAATCTTCTATAATGATTATGGTGTGCCTTTACTGGTGTACCGTCGGCTTTTTGTGGATAATATTTCTCGTTGTAAATTGCCGATTTTCCTGTAGGTGTATGCATCATCCATTCTACTTGTTTCCAAGAATGTGTCGGAGGAAAGTGCCACTTTGAAATAGCCAGTGCAGCATCTCGTCTTTTCTCATAGTTTGGAAATTTCTCAATAGTCACATCCATCCCATCTCGAAGTTTAGGATCAAGTGAAGGAATGCTTCCTATCGCCTCATACAGAGTTATTTCTTTTTGTTTTTCAGGAAATTCCCAAACAACATCCAAATCATTGCGCACAAGTAGGAAAATATTTCGTTCTCGTAACTGTGGTACTCCATAATCTTTCGCCATTACTAATGTTTCTTTATTAAAGGTATATTCCATTCCAAGTTCACGCTTAATATATTCTGGTATCAAAACTATTTCTTCACCACAAAGAATTTTTGTAGTCAACTGTTTTGGTACATTTTCAAGTAATGCAAATCTCGGCCTGACTTTTTTAATCACATCCACTGCATAGGAAACTAACTGATTTCTTGGGTCGAATTCCAAACGTAAACCTGCCTCGCTCATACCTTGGCACGGCGGTGTTGCTATAACAAAATCTATCCGCTGCTTTATAGCTTCATCTACAATTTGGTTTCTGATTACATCATCAGTTATATCTCCACAAACCATATGGGTATCTGGGTAAACAGTCTGATAAAACCTCGCTCTTTCCTCATCTATTTCGTTTGCCAACAAAATATCCACACCTATATCTTTCATATATGCTTCCGCTATACCAACATTAGCAAATAACGATAAGCCTCTTAATTTTGACATACTCATTTCTCCTGTTTTAAGTTCTCAAAGACTTTCTTTACAAACAACGGTGGTATACCTTCCCCAATTATTCTTCTTAAAAAAGCTTCAGAAGTATCATCTGGCACTGGCCAACTATCCGGAATGCTCATAATTTTCATAAGTTCATATAAAGTCAATGCCCTTGCATCAGAATATATATCATCACCATTCTCATCCTCATATTCTTTTAAACCTGGATGGACATTGTTCTGTGATGATATTTTTCTATTATCCATAGTTACTGTATATGCTGGAGAATCCCAGTTTTGCCTTTTATATGTATTTCTAAAGCCCTTTACAGCTTTACCTTCTACTGTAATTGGATAATAGACATCATTATCAAATGCGGTTTGACCTGATGGTGTGTGTTGCATTGCAATAACTTGTCTCTTAATATGATGTGGTGGAATATGCCACTTAGAAATTGCCTCTGCCTGCTTAGCACGCTCATAGTAGTGAGGAACTATCTCTAGAAGCTCTTTTTCATTGACATCCGTAATAAACGGATCCAACTTTGGTAAATTGCCTATGGCATCGCGCATTGTTATTATCACTTCATCCTTATCTGGGACAACCCAATCCACATTTTGATCTTTTCTTGTCATTAAAACGATAGCTCGCTCTCTGGTTTGCGGCACAGAATAGTCTTTGGTATCAATGACCTCTTTGTGAATGTGATAGTCTGCACCAACTTCTCTGGTTAATAATTCAGGGATAAGGATTTTTTCTTCTTTTACAACAATTTCTGTGCTAAAAAAACTCGGTACATTTTCAATCATCACATACTTGGGATTGATCTCCTTAACCGCCTCAATAACTTGGCAAACAAGTCTATTTCTAACATCGTCTGCATGCATCTGTCCAACCGTACTCATACCCTGGCAAGGTGGGGTCGCCATAATTATGTCTACTCCTCGTTCCAAAGATTCGCTGATAATTTCATCAAATACCGTTTTTTCTGTAATATCCCCACAAATCATATGCGTTTCTGGGTATATTTTTGAATATAGAATAGCACGTCTTTCTATCAGTTCATTGGCAACAACAACATCAAATCCAATTTCTTTAAGATAAGCTTCAGCAACACCTATATTAGCAAATAATGATAGTATTTTCATATCAGCATTTCCATTTCTACGCACTTGATCATTAGGAGTGTTAACGAACTCAGAATACAATTTGACTGCTTTTTTAATCTGTGACTTCACTGTCCCAGATAATATTTTATATTGGTTGGTTTGTTCTAATTGGAACTGATAAACAGCCTCATTAAACCAGGGCAGCATCTTATTTGCCCTATTAAATCTTGAGGCGATGTTCCCTATCGTCTTGCTAGAATATTTCTTATTCTCCGTAAGCCACAGTTTAAAATTACTTAAATCATTCATAGAATTCCCTCATTTATGGCATTAAATAGTTTCTATATTATATCACTTCCCATTTACGGCGTCAAGTATTTGACGCCGTATTTTGAATTGTTTTGCTTCGATTTTAATATTATAATGCTACTTCTGTAATTGAACCTATCTGCATTTCTTCCATTTCCGTAACAGAAAATATGAAACCCCATCTTACTGACCATAGATCAAAATTAAAAAAATAATATCTCACAAAAAAAAACACATAACTCCTTGATTTGTTAAGGAGTTATGTGTTTTTTGATACATTATAATTAAGTTGATAATCTATTCACAGGCAATCTTATATTTTCTCGAAAAATTCTTCGTCAATATCATATGTAGTGATTGGCTTTACACCTATACCATATTCAGCAAGCTTATCTATAAAATCATCACCATCTATAAGATCGATCTGCTGCTTCCCAGGGTTAGAAGCTTCATCCCGTGCTGCTTTTGAAAATGATCCGGTTGTTATGAAAACACCTTTTTCTATGTCAGTTGTAAGCGAGCCACGAAAGTCCCTAATATCCCCGGCGCCTACCAATCCTTTGTAACGCTTGCATTGAAAAGCTACATTGAAACTAAATATTCCATTTATCCTCAGTTTCCCAGTTCCATCGATACCGCCATCACCTGATTTTTTTGTGACCTCAACTTGTGTAAATCCACATTCACGTAATACACGCTTTGACAATCGCTCAAATCCATATGGATCCATATTTATCAAGACTTCAGATAATTTCTGTCTCCAAGGTTTATTTTCATCCGGGATATCATTTTCATCCACTGAATCCATTTCAATATCATCGACTTCTTCTGTCTCCAGTTCGTTTTCTGCCTTTCTTTTAGCCGCGTTCTTACTTACGGTAAAAGCTATTACTTCCTTAGGATTCAGTTCTACGTCTCCAACCGTATAGTCAGATGCTATTGACCATACGCTTCTAGCACTTCTCTCAATCACACCGTAGTTCTTTAAGTACGTACGTGCCCAAGCCAACTGATATTCAAGTTCGCTCTGATTTGCACTGCCAAGATGTGCTTCATCGACTATTTCATCGGATAAATCCATTAGTTCAATGACCTTATCACATATTTCAGAGTTATTTCCGGATCCACCCAATTCAAATAATGCCTTGTAAGTAGGTATTATTAGTTCCGTATATGTCGGAGATAATATTTTCTTTTTCCTTGACATTGATATATCCTCGGTTCTTAATTTATACACTTAAATTATAACCGATCAGAAACGGAACCACAAGATCCAAAGATGGGTCGCTATATACTTTTACCAAGAAATAACATCCAGACCATCAATTCAACCACAAAAATCTGTGCATCCCGTCAATACGCTTTACCTTTGATGATTCCATCAAGTCGACCCTCTGAATGCCTTTGATTTTGCTTGTTTTTCGGCATCCCCAGGATCCATCTTTTTCTTTCATGTAAATCACGAAACCTATTGGTTTCAAGCCTTTCGTACACTTCTCTATTTTACCTTTGACATCAATACAACACTCTCAACATGCTTTGTCATTGGGAAATTATCGAATGGCTTCATATATACTGCCTTGTAGCCGTACGGCTCCAGATATTTGATATTCTGGCACAGCGTTTTCGGATTGCACGAAATATAGAGTATCTGTGGTACGCCGTAGCCGGCGATCAGATCCAGAGCTTTCGGATGTACTCCTACTCTCGGAGGATCAACCACAATCACATCCGGTGCGGGAATATCTTTTCTAGTGCCGTCTTTTATTCCACGCAGCACCTCAAGAACATCACCGGCCACAAAATCGCAGTTACCGAGATTATTTATTTCAGCATTTTTTCTCGCTGATTCAACAGCATCATCGACTATTTCCACCCCTGTGACATGACGCGCCTTCAGCGCAAGCGTCTGCGTTATAGTCCCGGCACCGCAGTAAAGATCCATTACTTCCTTACCTCCGAAATCATCGATAAGACTGAGCGCCTCGGAATACAGCCTTTCAACTGCCTCGACATTTGTCTGGAAAAAAGAAAATGCGCTTACCTTAAAATCGAGGCCCATGATTTTTTCCATATAATAATCGCGCCCGAAAAGTATCCTCATTTCTTCGCACGTTACCTTGTCCGCGATGTGGTCATTTAATGTGTGAATGATGCCGACCAGTTCATTGTCGAGACTGAGCGCGCGGATAGTATTGCAGTAATGCTCTTCGTCGAAGGATCCGTCGGTGCTCGTAACAATATTAATGAGAAGTTCATGTGTGTGGTATCCCTTCCTGACGATAAGATGCCTCATGAGCCCCTCATGTATTTTCTTGTGATATTTTGTGTATCCTTTTTCAATGCAGAAATCCAGCGTTGCGCGGAGGACTTTATTGAAATCCTCATCCACCAGCTGACATTCATCGACCGTTATGACCGACATGTATCTTTTTTTCTGATGCATGCCAAGAGTCATTTCGCCGCCCTTTTCCATATCTCCGAAAGTATATTCCATCTTGTTCCGATAACGGTACATTGACGGACTTCCTTCGATCGGATCGATCCTCGGACAAGTCAGCCCATTTTCCTTAAGGCAGGAACGAAGTATCTCTTCCTTCCAGGCCAGCTGGTAATCGTAAGTTTTCCCCTGATGCAGGCACCCGCCGCAAAAATGATTGTGTTTACAGATGTCCATAATATTTTCCGTAGAACTCCTCTTTGTATTCCGCAAAGCGGTCATTTTCAATAGCTTCTCTTATTTTTCTCATCGTCTGTACCAGAAAGTACAGATTGTGATTTGAAAGCAGCATCGAAGATATTATTTCATTTGATTTAAAAACATGACGCAGATATGCTCTCGAATAATGAGTGCACGTATAGCAGCCGCATTCATGATCGAGAGGTGTAAAATCCCGTTCAAATTTTGCATTCTTTATATTCACCGCTCCGTGAGCAGTAAGTGCGGTCCCGTTCCTCGCGATCCTTGTCGGCAGCACGCAGTCGAACATGTCCAGACCTCTTTCCACGCCCTCGAAAAGATAGTCCGGAGTTCCCACTCCCATCAGATAACGCGGTTTATTGTCAGGAAGATACCCGACACACTTATCCAGTACTTCCAGCATCAGGTCTTTCGGCTCGCCTACTGAAAGTCCGCCTATTGCATATCCCGGAAGGTCGAGAGCAACTATTTCACTGGCGCTCTGCTTTCTGAGATCATCATACATGCCTCCCTGCATGATACCGAAAAGCGACTGTTGTTCAACGTTTTTATGGGCTGTTTTACACCGTTCCAGCCATCTTGTCGTTCTTTCCAGTGAGTTTTTCACATATTCTCTGTCTGCCGGATAAGGAGCACATTCATCGAAAGCCATTATAATATCAGATCCCAGGTCTTCCTGCACCGCCATTGATTTTTCAGGCGTAAACATGTGCTTCGATCCGTCCAGATAAGATCTGAAGCCCACGCCTTCTTCTGTGATATCCCTGAGATCTGCAAGACTGAATACCTGAAATCCGCCGCTGTCCGTAAGGATCGGTCTGTTCCAGTTCATAAACTTATGCAGACCGCCGGCCTCGCGTATGACATCCGAACCCGGCCTGAGATAAAGATGATATGTATTCGACAGTATGATCTCAGCGCCAAGTTCGGCAACCTGTTCCGGTCTCATGGCCTTGACCGTCGCCTGAGTCCCTACCGGCATGAAAACCGGTGTTTCTATGGTTCCATGCGGCGTGGTTATTCTTCCGCGTCTTGCGCCTGTTGATCTGTCTTTATGCAACAATTCGTATGTGACTGCATCAGTCATATATGATCTCCAATCTTAATATTATTTTATTCTATAAACATGGCATCGCCGTAACTGAAAAAGCTGTATCTCATATCTATCGCTTCCTGGTATGCTGCCAGTATCTTTTCCCGATCGTAAAGCGCTGATATCAGCATCATCAGCGTCGACTTCGGCAGATGAAAGTTAGTAATAAGGCTGTCTACGATCTTCCATTCATATCCCGGATAAATAAATATCCCGGTGCTGCCGTGCCCCGCCTCGACTTTCCAGGAATCTCCGCAGCGCTTCGCAGCGCTCTCCAGCGTTCTTGTGGAAGTTGTTCCTACGGAAATTATCCTGCCGCCCGAGGCCTTGATTTCATTGATGACCGCTGCCGATGCTTCATCGATATAATACTCTTCAAAATGCATCTCATGATCTTCAATGTTGTCGACTTTCACAGGTCTGAATGTACCGATCCCCACATGCAGGGTTACATAAACAAGTTTTACGCCCATATCTGCTGCCTGTTGCAGAAGATCCTTTGTAAAATGTAATCCTGCCGTCGGAGCCGCCACCGACCCTTCCGGGTCTGCGTAAACAGTCTGATACCTGTCTTTGTCCTCAGCAGTGCTAGGTCTTTCTATATAAGGCGGAAGCGGCATAGCGCCCAGTTCCTCGAGCCGTTCCATGAACACTCCATTATAATGAAATTCAACTATTCTTGTGCCGTCTTTTCCATAATCAATAATATCCGCCGCGAAATCAGGAGAAAAAACGACAGAATCTCCCGGTTTCAATCTTCTGCCGGGTCTAACCATAGTTTCCCACCTGTCCCCGTCAAGGCGTTTTGTAAGAAGAAACTCTATATGAGCTCCTGTTCCCTGTTTGCTTCCAAAAAGTCTGGCCGGGATCACTTTTGAGTTATTCATGACCAGACAGTCTGTTGGTTTAAGATATTTCAATATATCATAAAAATGCTCATGTTCGATCTGTCCTGTACTTCTATCGACTATCATGAGCCTGCAGTCGTCTCTCCTGTCACTTGGATGCTGCGCTATGAGCTCCTCCGGGAGATCATAATCAAAATCCGTTACTTTCATATTATCCTTCCATTTTGCCATATACATATGGCAGCCGCAAATCACCTGATCTCTATCTGTTCCCCGTCATCGCCGCTTTCTTCTGTGACACTGATATCGTCAGGCACAGGAAGCCCCATATGTTTATATGCTAGATCAGAAACCATCCTCCCCTTCTGAGTCCTGTAAAGGAGCCCTGTCTGGATCAGATACGGTTCATATATGTCTTCCAGCGTTATTCTTTCTTCTCCTATAGCCGCGGCAATAGTATCTATGCCTACCGGTCCGCCGTGGAACCTTTCTATAATAACACGAAGAAGCTCTCTGTCCAAGTGTTCGAGCCCCATTTCATCTACACCCAGCGCTTCCAGCGCATTTACAGTCACTTCCGGTGTAATAATGCCGTCACCCCTGACCTGTGAAAAATCTCTGACACGCTTCAGCAGTCTGTTGGCCACACGCGGCGTTCCCCTTGACCGCATGGCAAGTTCCCTTTTTGAATCATCATCTATCGGCACTCCGAGAATGCCCGAAGAACGATCTATGATTTCCATGAGTTCATCAGTCTCGTAATTTTCGAATTTGCATATTACGCCGAATCGGTCTCTTAAAGGAGCCGAAAGGCTTCCCGCCCTTGTCGTTGCGCCAATAAGCGTGAATTTTGCCAGATCCAGCCTTATAGATCTGGCGGAAGGCCCCTTGCCGATAATGATATCCAGCGCATAATCCTCCATGGCAGAATACAGAACTTCCTCAACTGAACGATTCAATCTGTGTATTTCATCGATAAAAAGAACATCATTTTCATTTAGATTTGTAAGAATGGCAGCCAGATCTCCCGCTCTTCCTATGGCAGGACCGGAAGTTATCCGGATATCCACACCAAGTTCGTTGGCAATAATACCGGCCAGCGTTGTTTTACCCAGTCCCGGAGGACCGTAAAACAACACATGATCCAGCGGTTCTCCCCTCTGCTGTGCTGCTTCGATAAAAACTTTAAGATTGTCTGTGACCTTTTTCTGACCAATATACTGATCCAGCGAATGAGGCCGCAGCGTCACTTCCTGAAGTTCTTCATCTGTATCAGCCTTCGCTGCTGTTATTCTCTCGTTGTCATCCATCGCCGCATATGCCTTTCGTTATATTTTTTTAAGTGCCAGCTTTATATAATCTTCAGCTGTAAGATCTTTTTCTTTTATACCGATCAGGGCCTCCGTAGCCTCGCTTCGTGAATATCCAAGCGAAACAAGTGCATCAACTGCTTCTGCACGCGAATCCCCTTCAGGAATAATAACTTCACCGCTTTCAAATCCCGCAGCCGACAGCTCTGTTTTATCAAGTTTGTCCTTGAGTTCCAGTACTATTTTCTGAGCCATTTTTTTACCTACGCCTTTGGCCGTTGTAATAGTATCCACATCATCAAATAATATTGCCTTCTTAAGCTGTTCATCGGAAACAGCCGACAATATCGCCATAGCGGCCTTTGCCCCAACACTGTTTACAGTGATCAGCTTTTTGAACAGGTTCAGACTGCTTTCAGATGGAAACCCGTACAGACTGACATCGTCTTCCTTTACTATCATGGATATAAAGACCTGAACATCAGTCCCCTGTTTCGCAAGATAAAGACTGCTCCCGACCGGAACAAACACCTCATATCCAATGCCGCCTGTTTCTACTACTATTCCATTTTCAAATTTCGCTTCGATCGTGCCTTTTATATAATGGATCATCTGCCTCTGACCTTTCTTAACAATGCGCGTCCGCCCGCTGAATTTCCGTGCGTGATCGCAGCGGCAACTGCATCCGCAGTATCATCCGGTTTAGGAACTTCATCAAGATTCAGTATAGTTTTCACCATAAACTGCACCTGCTTTTTATCGGCCCTTCCATTCCCCGTCAATGCCTGCTTTATCTGCAGCGGTGTATATTCTTCGACCGGGACATCTGAATTAACACAGGCAAGAATGGCCACGCCTCTTGCCTCTCCAACTTTGATGACCGTTTTTGCGTTAGTATTATAAAACAATTCTTCGATTGCCGCCACCTCAGGTTCGTACTCCGCGATGATATCCATCAAAGAACTGTATAAATGTTTCAATCTGTCCGGCATCTCCATATCTGAATCCGTTGTAATGCTGCCGTAACTGACCACATCAAAATGATTGCCCTTCATATCGAGGATCCCGTAACCCATGATAGCATATCCCGGGTCGATGCCCAATATTCTCATACTGCATCCTCCTTCCGAACACAGTTAATTATAACACAGGCCTGCCGGGCTGTAAAGAACATGCGTTTGCCAATAATGAGTTGAAATAAACTTGCATTTAATGTTATAATTATTAGGCATATACCAAAGAGTATATCTACTGAAAGGAGCAATATATGCGTTATTCCAGACAAAACAAAGTATTGGAACTGATCAACACATATGAGATCGAGACACAGGAAAAACTATGTCAGATGCTGAAGGCCGCGGGATACGAAGTCACACAGGCTACAGTTTCTCGAGATATAAAAGAATTACAGCTTGTTAAAACACTGTCTTCATCGGGCAAATACAAGTATGCCCCAAGCAACGGCGATGGTCCTATCTCTGACCGTTTTATAAAAATATTCAAAGAGACTATCACGTCCGTCGCATCGGCTAAAAATCTCATAATAGTAAAAACTCTGTCCGGATGCGGCCCGGCTGCGGGAGAAGCTATCGATTCGATGAGTTTTCCCCATGTTATTGGCAGTATTGCGGGAGATAATACAATAATGATAATCGTCGACGATGACAGCAATACGCCTCATCTTGTCGATGAGTTCAGCAGTTTATTAAAATAACGAGGTTAATATAATGATAAGTCACATTTCAATCAAGGATTTTGCAATAATTGAAGATGCAGATGTAGATTTTCAAAAAGGACTGAATGTAATTACCGGCGAAACAGGTTCCGGCAAGTCAGTTCTCGTCGAAGCCGTCAGCCTTGCATTAGGTGCAAGGGCTGATTCGGATTTCGTCCGCACAGGCTGCGACAAAGCAGTCATTCAGATGACCGCGGATCATCATAATAATGAATATGTCATTTCGCGCGAAATATCAAACACCGGAAAGAACCTGTGCCGGATCGACGGAGAAATAGTTTCTCTGGCACAGCTCAAAGAACTGTGCGCAAAAATTGCCGACACACACGGGCAATATGACAATCAGTCACTTCTCAATGTTGACAGCCATATTAAACTGGTCGACAAATATGAAAGCGGCGCTACCGGCAGTACAAAACAGAGAATCTCGGATCTTTATGACCAGTTCAACGAGTTATGTGACACATACGATAAACTGGTTGAAGAAGCTAAAGACAATGAGAGGAAAAAAGAATTTCTCAATTTCGAAATCAATGATATCGAAATTGCAAATCTCGTACCGGGAGAAGATATAAGACTCGAAGAAGATATCAAAGAACAGACAAACCGAGAAAAGATATTCACAGCATTCGAGAATTGCTACAAAGAAGCATTTGAAGACGATAACTCAATACTTGACGGACTGTCGCGCATACAGAAAAACCTTCGTGAAATATCCGATATTTCCAAAGAAGCAGCGCAGCTCGAAGATGAGTTTTCTGATTTGTATTACAGGATAGAAGATGTTTCAGGAAGCCTGAGAAACGCCAAATACAAAATAACCTATTCCGAGGGAGAAATTGAGGATATGCGTGACAGGCTCAATTACATCAACGAGCTTAAACGCAAATACGCTGATACGATCGAAGGTATACTCGAGCATGCCGAAAAGAGAAAGAAAGAACTCTATGCTCTTGATAATATCGAAACCGACATGGAATCAGCACGTGTAGATAAAATACGAATGGAAGAGCTTCTGGCTGAAGAAACCGAGAGACTGACAGTCATCAGGAAAGCAGCTGCATCAGATCTGGAATCAAAAATACAGGCAGAGCTGGAAAATTTGAATTTCAAGGATTCCCAGGTTTCGATCAACTTCAGTAAACTTCCAAATTACACAAAAGAAGGAATGGACAAAGTCGAATTCCTGATAAGTACAAATAAAGGCGAACCGCTGAAGCCTCTTTCTAAAATTGCATCCGGCGGTGAAATGTCAAGAATCATGCTGGCATTCAAAAAAATCATCGGCGAATACGACGGTATCTCCACCATGATATTTGACGAAATCGACAGCGGCATCAGCGGGGAAACAGCAAGCATTGTAGGAAAAGAACTGCAGGTTATGGCGAACAGACATCAGATCATTACCATAACACACCTGCCGCAGATCGCTGCCTGTGCAGATCATAACTATAAAATAGAAAAACATACTGACGGTGATAACACTTATACACAGATCAAGCATCTGAATGATGATGAGAAAATTGCGGAAATCGCCAAACTTCTTTCAGGAATAAGTGTTTCCGATATCACCATCAAGAGCGCCAAGGAAATGATCGGCCTGGCCAGATAAGCACGATAACAGCAATATAAAAACGAAATAAAAGAACGGCTTGCATATCATGCAGGCCGTTCCTTGATTGCAAATTATTCTTCTTCAGGAGCTTCTTCAGCCGCTTCAGCTGTTTCTTCCGCAGGAGCTTCTTCAGCCGCTTCAGCTGTTTCTTCCGCAGGGGCTTCTTCAATCGCTTCAACTGCTTCTTCAACAGGAGCTTCTTCAGCCGCTTCAACTGTTTCTTCAACAGCAGGTTCTTCAGCAGGTTCTTCAACAGCAGGTTCAGCTTCTTCAGCCTTTATGAGCGGCTCGTCATTTTCGTCGAGCGTCTCTTTGATGCTGAGACTGATTCTTCTTCTGTCCTTATCGATGTCGAGGATCTTCGTATCAACTTTTTCACCGATAGAAAGTTCATCGCTGATATTCGCAACTCTCTTATGACGAACTTCCGAGATATGAACAAGTCCGTCCAGTCCCGGTTCGAGTTCTACAAAGCATCCGTACTCTTTGATCTGTACGACCTTGCCTTTTACGACATCTCCGACATGATATTTCTCGTCGATGACCGACCAAGGTTCCGGAGTAGTCTGCTTGAGACCGAGAGAAATTTTTCCCTTCTCCGCATTCATTGATAAGATCTTGACAGAAATCTTCTGTCCGATGCTGAGCACCTCCTGAGGATGTTTGAGCTTGCCCCATGAAATCTCAGAAATGTGAAGGAGTCCGTCAATACCGCCGATGTCTACGAATGCACCATAGTCGGTAAATCTCATGACTGTACCTTCTACGATATCGTCAACATGGATGTTCTCCCAGATCTGCTTCAGAGCCTTCTGTCTCTCTTCATTCAGATATGCCTTGTGCGAGAAAACAGCTTTGCCCCTTCTCGGATCAACTCTGGAAATCTTGACAGTAAGTGTCTGTCCAACGAACTCAGTCAGATCTTCTACGAATCTGTCTGAAAGCTGCGACAGTGGAATGAATCCCGATACTTCTTTGTAGTTCGCGATCACGCCGCCGTTTACCTGTCTGACTACCTGAACTTCAATAGTAGATTTATCCTCAAGAGCCTGGGTGATTTCGTTCCAGTGCTCGCTTGCTTCTAACTTTTTCTTTGAAAGCAGAATAGTTCCGTCACCGTCATCGGTCTTCAGAACTTTCGCCTGGATCTCATCGCCCTCTTTGAACAGGTCGCTGAGCTTCGTTTCTCCTTCCAATGTTATTTCGTTAATAGGGATGATCCCGTCTTTTTTGCAGCCAAGGTTAACGATAACTTCCTTGTCTGTTACCTGAAGAACTTTTCCGGTCACTAACTCCCCGGCGCGCGGCAGTCTCAGAGATTTGTCGATCTCGTCCATGACGTCAGCCATGCTCATTTCTTCTTCGTTTGTGTTTTCAGTGATGTTGTCACTCATGTTAGAAATAACCTCCTTAATTGCGTAGTCGGGCGTCGAAGCACCCGCCGCAATTCCTATTTTATTATATTTAACGATTTCTTGCAATGGTAAATCTGCTTTATTCTCAATAAAAAAGGCGTTTTTACAGTATTTTGAGGCAATTTCGAAAAGCTTGCCTGTATTTGAGCTTTTTTTATCTCCGACTACTAACATCAAATCGACAATTTCTGCCGTTTCACGGCATCCGGCCTGTCTCTCTTCTGTCGCGCTGCATATCGTATTCTCAATGCGGTAATGAAAGTCGTTTTCATCGAGATACTTCGTGACTTCGTCCAGAGAGCTTTTCCTCAGCGTGGTCTGCGCCACAACGAGCAGATCCTTGTCAGACGGAATATCATTTATCGCCGGATCGCTGCCGTTTCTTACAATGACTGCGCTGTCGCCGCACCATCCGTTTACACCTATTATCTCCGGATGATCCGCAGTACCGACAATTACTATCTGTTCGCCGTTTTCATGCGCATCGTGCACCAGTTTATGTATACGCGCAACATAGGGACATGTGGCATCTATTACTTCAAGTCCCCTCGCTTCCGCTGCATCATAAAAGCGCTTCGGTTCTCCGTGCGATCTGACAATAATGACAGAACCTTTCTCTGCCTCCTCCGGACCGTTTATTATTGTAACTCCCTTCTCTGCCAGTCGATCGGTCACCATTGTATTATGGATCAGCTGACCGCACGTGTATATCTTTCTGTTTCTGTACACTGCAGCTGTTTCTTCCGCCTTGTCTATAGCCTGCTGCACCCCGAAGCAGAACCCGGAATGCGGTGCTTTTATTATTTCTCTTTTCATTTCTTTTTTCCTATTGATTCAAGGTATTTTTTAAATGACGCTTCTGTCCCGTTTTCTGACGGGTGATAATATTCCACACCTTCTTTATATAGATTATCCGGCAGATACTGCTGCTCTACATATCCTCCGTAAGCATGAGGATATTTGTATCCTTTCCCTCTGCCGAGTTTCCCCGCTCCGCTGTAATGCGAATCCATAAGATGCGCCGGTACGTCGTCTATTTCCCGCGACGCCAGATCTGACTGTGCGGCATAGAGCGCCTCCACTGCCCGATTCGACTTCGGACATGACGCCATCAGTATTACTGCTTCGGCAAAATTGATCTGCGCTTCCGGGAACCCGACTGTCAGAGCCGCCTGCACACAGGCATTCACTACTGTGATCGCATTCGGATACGCCATGCCGATGTCCTCGCTCGCCATCACCAGCAGACGCCTTCCTATCATTTTTTCATCAGCTCCACCCTGTATGAGCCTTGCAAGGTAATGTACCGCGGCGTCAGGGTCTGATCCGCGGACTGACTTCTGAAGCGCTGAAAGCAGATTGTACTTATCCTCACTTTTATCATAGAATGTGGTCCTCTGCTGCATTGCCTCTCCGATGATGGCATTATCTATTTCTCTTCCTTCTGAAAGATTATCCGCAATAAAGCCCAGTGTGTCAAGGGCAATACGGGCATCTCCGTTTGCCATGTCTGCAAGCACCTCAAGCGCTCCGTCAGCGCATTTTATTGCCAGTGACCCAAGTCCGCGATCCTTATCATTCATGGCCTTGGTCAATATCATCAGCACATCGTCTTTCGTAAGACGCCGAAACTCGTATATACTGCCCACTCTGCTCAGTATCGCATTATTGATAGAGAAATACGGGTTTTCTGTAGTGCTGCCAATGAATCTGATGACACCGTCCTCCAGCGCCTTGAGCAGTGAATCCTGCTGCAGCTTGTTCCACCTGTGGACCTCATCGACATAGAGATAAGTCGTCTTTTGTTCCAGACCGAAAAACTTGACTTTGGCATTTTCCAGCAGTTCTTTCAGTTCCTTTGTCCCTGTAGTTGAGGCATTGATTTCTTCGAATCCGGCGTCCATCTCACGCGCGACAATACGCGCAAGCGTAGTTTTCCCGGTGCCCGATGGTCCAAAGAAAATCGCCGAATCGAACGTTCTGTTTTTTATGGAATTGTAAAGAAGGGACCCCTTATACATAAAGTGCGTCTGTCCGACAAAGTCGTCCAGAGACTCGGGCCTCATCCTTGTTGAAAGCGGTATCATAATAATCCTTTCCCTGAAATCAAAGATCCTTGAACATCGCCGCCGCCAGGGTGATAGTCAGGCCAGCGAACAGCAGATACACTCCGATGAAAACCATGATAAGATCAAGCATTTTAAATGTCGCGAAAATCATGAGGCAGGCAAACACAAGATGAAGCACTCCCGAAATGAATGCCGGTTTGTTGTTGCCTGCTGATTTTTTGACTGACGAAGCGGCAATAAGTCTGTTTATTCCCAGTGCAAACGCCATGACCGCTATCCCCACTCCGATCGCCGTTTTAGTTAGGACCTGACATATTATCATGACAACGCCCAGTATTACCAGTAATATCCCCGATATCATCCTGCCCGCAGAGCCGTCTCCGGCTGCCGCCGCAGATTTTGCCTGAAATATATATACCACACCCGTGACTATGACCACAGCACCCAATATCCAGATGATCAGACTTTCCATCACCTGCGGTCTGAAAAGGCATATTGCTCCAAGAACCAGCATTACTATACCAATCAGAACGGCATACGTTTTGAATCCCTTAGCTATATTCATTTTATTCCTCCGTTTACTGACAACTTATCTTATCATTATAGAGCATCAACGGATTTAACTCAACATCCGTATTTCCGCACCGTCTGCAGATCCGCGGCCGATTGGCAATGATTATACGGCCGGCCGTAAATGTCATGAACAATAATTAAGTAAACACTTAGTATCAAATACCTTATGAAATATGTCTCATGGGCAGAGTGTTCAGTATGACAGAATACTATGATGAACAGAACAACCGGTTAACTTGCCGGGGACAGCTTAAGGAATATGAATCGAGGGCAATTTACACCACATCTGTCGTATTCTACGGATATATGTCCGGCATCCACTCTTTCTCGATCTGTTCCGCTTTTTCCTGAGTTATTTCTCTGCAGACATCAATGTTAAAATCCTTTCTATCCATCTCAATATACTCTGACACGCCATTCATAACGGCGTAACAGTTTAAGTCATCCATCTGATACAGCATATTGCCGTCGTTGGAAATGTAATATTTCACAAAGATTTCTTTGTAGAGATTCTGCATGATCCAGTAGTCATCTTTCCACAGTTCATCATCCTGCAAGTCATCAAATGCGTCAATTAAACAGGACAGATATTCTTCGTGGCTGAGCTTTTCCTCATCATTCTCTGATGACAACCTGTCATTATCAAGGAATTCTTTTTCCAGTTCTCTTAATTCAGTGATCAGCTCGGCCATAATGATCGCTCTGCATTTCATCGACGATTCTTTCGCGCAGATATAATCCTCAGCCATTTTCTGGTGCCAGGTACGCCCCTGATCGAAATGCAGTCCGCTGAGTATCGATGTCACACTGTCACTATAAAAGTCACATATGCCGGCGATTTCTTCCGGACGGCCATATAGCGAGCTATGAAGAATGGCGGCAATCACCATTTCCTGCGTTGCGCCCCACTCTTTCAGGATAACAGCAGTTTCCGCCGCTTTGGCCAGTTTGTCTGTCCCTGCATTTTTTGCCTGCAAAACAGCCTGATGCAGATACAGGCCCGGCCATCCTTTTTCGTACAGTCTGACATCTTCCGGTATTTTCTCCGGGATCGACATTCCGCGGTCGTCGTGATTCGCCGGACTGCAGTAATATTCTTTTATCTTGTCGCGGATCCCGAATAATGCATCAGGCGGAAGTCCCCCGCCCATGTTATCCTTCAAGTCGTCAATAGAAGCATGACATCTGATGACTTCTTTTTCAATATGCGTCAGATCATATTTTTTCAGAATCATAATAATAGACTTTTTCATTTGGTCATTCATGCATACCTCATCCAGCGGCATGCTTTCGCTTGCCCCGGCCGCAGTAATTTCTTCTATCCGCTCCAGCATGTCTTCGTCTCCGTATCCGTATGGATCACCCGGGTCGGCGGCTGAATCAAATCCATGCAGACGATCAGTGATAATATTATCATTATCTTGCTGCCATTGACCGCCGCGGAAAAGATAATATATATTGTTCTCCTTCTTGCCAATCAGATCGTAATCCCTGACCCTGTAGTATTTCGTTATTCCTTTCATATCTGATACCTGCCCTTTCTGCTGCATCAGCAGCTGTCCCCAATAACCTATTTATATTATATAAAAAGAGCAAGGCAATATATGTACAAAAATCATCATATACTTTGCCGGCATTATATTTGGAATAAAACGCACCGGAACTATTTCTAACCCCGGTTTTTTGAATTCTATTTCTCTGTTTAAAACATCAAGTAGACAAAAGGGAATAATTGGAATATAATGGAACAGTACTTGAGAAATTTTGATATGCCTATAGATCCATTCGGAACCCAAACGGTCCATCAGGAAAAGAGCAAAGAAAAATTTTTTAGTAAAACGTTATTTTTTTCATGATGGAGGAACAGAAACATGGAAGATAAGACATTAGTATGCGTCGACTGCGGACAGGAATTCGTATTCACAGTAGGAGAGCAGGAATTCTACAAGGAAAAGGGATTTGACAACGAGCCAAAGAGATGCAAGGCATGCAGAGACAGGAAAAAGAACGAGAGAAGATCTCAGAGAGACAGATAGTCTCAGGTACATTTCCAAAGACAGCATGAACGGGATGCCTCGGCATCCCGTTTTTCATTGCATATTTACTTAACTCCGCATATATGCATTTCTCTCTTGATTTCCCCAATGCAGTTTATTATACCGTCAAGAGATAAATTTTGTTCTGCCGCTGTTTCTGCTGTCTTTTCCAGATATCCGCATGCCTGGCGGTCACAGTCTTCTGAAAATGATTTTATGAAGCATGCAATCTTATCATTTAAAAGCGATATATCTCCGGCGACATATGCGATCCTGATATCGAAATCGTTCACATCAATAAAAACAGTATCTCTGCTCAGAGTCATTTTCTGTGGATCGAGAAGATATTCCTGTGATTTCTTCAGTACGATCATCGTCATCTCGATAATTTCAAATATGCTGCGGATCCCCGCCGGCACTATTTCGCTCAGAGCAGTATATCCGTCGCAGTTATATTTTACGATCTTCCTGTCTCCATATGAAGTAAAATGCATCGGGATCGAAAAATCGCATTTTCCTGATGTGAGCATTTGTTCCTCGAACGGCAGGATCATATCACGTTCATATTCCACTTTATAATTCGTTTCCTTTAAATTCATTTAAACACCTCCGCATTTTGAACATGGAACATACCCTTTATCTTCGGCCTCGGATCTTTCCATCTGAATATAATATTTATCGATGCATGAGCAGTTTCCTCTGTGATACATATCTCCGTATTTTGTGAAACAGTAAACAGCGCAGCCGTTGTTCAGCGAGCCCGGACAGCACAGCGAACAGGGCCGGTATTTCGATCTGACATGATCATTCAGTGTCATCTGAACAGGCTTAGATGAAACATAAGTGCATGATTTTTTGTGATAACATTTCCCTTCATGAGGAAATACATATACGGTTCTCGAATCGTATTCATGCTCCATTGCGGCAAAACTCATCGGCCTGTTCTGCGGTCCTGCACCGGTGAATCCTCTGCATATTATCGAAGTACTGTGCTCATTGCCGTCTCTGATCCGGAGCGGAAGCCGGATCCTCACATCATAATCAATATCAAACGAAATGAGATCCGTTATATTATCCGCGCTGTACAGATAGACCATGTTTCTGACATTCACATCCCTTATATCGGGATCCTCTGATAATATCCTGCCCTCAGTCAGTGAAGCAAGGGCACCGCCCTCTTTGTCGGTATATGCCTCCTGTGCAGCATATCTGGCCTCGTCCGCCGCGGCATGGATCACATTTTCATCCGCTCCGACCACATTGATGTAACAGCCGATCGTCATTACAGCTATTATAAATACCGGAAGAAATACGGCAGTTTCCACCATATAATGACCTCTCTTAGTATTTATGCGCATAACTGAACGACCTCCCATTGACTTTTGCTCCGAATGCAAACCCGAGATTGCATTCGCGTATTAGAAAATTCCTGTCGCTCGTTCCCTTCATATTTATCTGAATGAGATCCATGATCCGCGCAGTTTTTGTTTCATCATCCTGGAAGAACAGGAACGTCTGCAGATATCCCTGATAGGTAAGACCGTGCTTTGACCCGGTATCAATGTATCCGGCTGTACCTTTGACGGCGTTTTTCAGCGACACGGCCCAGGTTTCTTCTGTTTTCCGGAAAGGCACTTTCCCTCCGCGCATCAGTATTTCGATATCGTTCTCAGCTTCGGCCAGAGCCCAGGCCTCGATAAGCACAGCTTCCGTTGCCGCGGCCTCCGGTCCCGGAGTCAGTTTTGCCGCCAGTGATGTGACCTCCGCCATCATTTTTGCATCAGTCAGTATGTACGGAAGATCCACAGCGTTTCGCAGCAGCATGAGTTCTCTTTTGAAAGCCTTTCTGTTTTTTTCATCGCTGTAATGCCCTTCCAGTATATATTCGGCTTCGTAATTGAAAAATGTATCTCTGCTGCCGCTGTTATCCTGGGCGTTTTTGAATGTGCCCATAATGTATTTGTTCATCCAGTATTTATCTGTTCCTTTTCTGAATACGTTTCCCGACTCCGGCATCATTTTATTGATTTTTTTCCACAGGCTTCCTCCTTTTCCCAGTTCCTTCGAAGGCAGCCCGTTTATTATCATGCTGTTCCTTAAGACATAATCACGCGGCACCCCGCCGCTGCCTTGATGTCCGGTTCCCGACGACACCTCCTGCCCCGCGCCTTTTTCTCCTCCCGCCGTGCCGTCTGCCAGACCGCGCGCCGCCGCATATTTTGCAAATCCTGTGATTTCCCGCCGAAACGCCTCCGTATTCATAAGAGTGTATTCGCAGGTATCCGCTCTGACATCCTTTATCCTGAATGAAGGATGTCTGGCCAGAGTATGTCCGGCGTAAAACGAAATTTTCTCCTCGATCTCCGGAGGACTTCCTCGGAAGGCGAAAATGCCGAAATCATCTTTGAGATCCCTGTCATATTCGGCAAGCACCGATCTGCCGGCTAATGTAAACACGCTGTCTGCTGCCCCGGCCGAGGCGACAGTATTTGTTACTGCAATCAGAGAAATCACCAGCCCTGCCATTGAGGCCATTATCATCATCAGAAAAACTGATGAACTCCCCTTACGATCCCCTGTCAAAAAAATCGCTGTATCTGATATATTTTTTTTCATCAGTAATATACCCCCGTGTTTCCATCTGCCTGTCAATCGAATGGTCCATCAGTCCTGCACGCCTGAAGTGAAGAGTTTCCGTTCCGTATATGCATTTTCTCAGCATGCAGCGGCTTCCGGACATTGAAATATCCCGCGGATGATTCCTGTACGAACACCACGTTCCGGAGGAAATTCCTGCGCTCTCCCCGACCGCGATATGAAGACGCACATCCGACCTGACGGCGCAGAACATATTCAGAAGCACATAAATCATCGTTATTACCGCCAGGATCACCAGCGGCAGCGCCACAGCTGCTTCTACCACCGTAGAACCTCTCCTGTTCCTGATCATCAGAATCCGGCGTTGAGATTATCAAATACTTTATTGACGAATTCCACTATCTCTGATTTGAAAATCAGTCCGAGTATTATGGCGATCGCAACCAGAATAGCGACCTGTACCATCTCCATTCCTTTTTTATTCTTTACAGTCTTCAGCATTTTTATCTCCTTTCAAATAGCAGCGCTACATCTCCATCATGGCCGGCGCGATTGTTATCGTTATCAGTACCAGAAGCAGTATCATCAGCGGCACAGTCAGCTTCGTCTCCGCGATCCTGCCTTTTTCTTCAGATCTTTTCTTCCTCTCGAACCACATGACCTCGCTCTCCCTCCGGAGTTTAGATACGAGGTCGAATCCTTTATTGATGTTGTCGTTTATTATATTCGAGAGTCTCATGAGCTCCCGCACGCCGCTTCTTTTCGCAAAGGCTGCAAATTCAATGTGCATGGGGCTGTTGGTATCTCTCATTCTTATCCTCACGGTCCTTAACTGCTCGTAATAGTATTTCTGTCCGTCCTCCCTGAGCCTGTCATAGTCGTCCATTATCTGCACGAACGCTTTGCTGAGCACCATGCCTGCTTCAAGAAGCAGCACGATTTTATTGATAAATCCCGGCAACTCGCATATTATTGAATCCCGGGCGGCTTCCTCCTCCTTTTTCAATCTGCTGTCCGCCGTTTTATATATCATCAGCACCGACATGAAAAAGGCGAGCAGCAAATAGGGCAGATCATTTTCCTTACGTTCTTTCCAGTAAAGCTTTGTACCGTCCTCAAGCTCTGAAGGCAGTAATATTGCGGATCCTTCTGTTCCGCTGTTTACAGCGCGCACCTCCGATGATATCTGCCGCTGCAGTTTTTCCTCCGCCGTCTCCGAAGACAGGATGTCTCCAGCGCCGCCCGCGCTTTCTCCTTCCACCCCTTCGGGTACTATCTTCAGTCTTTCTTTTTTCTCCGCCTTATGCCTTCCGCGCACAGCGGTAACATCCGCATCTATGTATATGCGGCCGCTGTCTGCGGCAGGTCTGTCGACAGATGTGATATTCCCGCGCCGGTCCAGATGAACACCGCTGCTGCCGGTAAAATACCCGATGATACTGATCACCGCCGCCGCTGCAAAAATCACCGTTACCGTGATATATAATTTCTTCAGCTTATTCCGGTCCGCATCTATTCTGCCGCTGAAATCCTTTTCGCCGTACAGCTTGTAGTATCTGCTGTTCAGCGTTTCGCGGGAACCGTACAACCTTTCCGCTTTCATACCTACACCTCTATTCTCATAAGTTTCTGCGTCATGATATATGAAACAGCAATGCCGGCCAGAGAGAGCGTCATCAGCAGTCTTCCGGTCAGCGTGGAATACATGACCGACAAATAATCAGGTGAGAGTATATTGAGCAGCACTACTACGGCGACCGGCATGACAGTGATTATTTTTCCTTCAAACTGTTTCTGCGCAGTCAGCGCCCGTATCTCCTTTTCGATATCTATTTTATCCATCAGAATCTCCGTCGAATTTCCTATAACAGTTTCCAGATCAGCCCCTGTTGTCCGACAGGCCAGATACACATCGACAAAATTCTTTATGTCTTCCACTTTGCTCCGTACAGCAAAATCGACCAGCAGATCTTCCTCGCTTTCATGGTTTTCTCGGATGCTGCGGGCAAAATATCTGAGCTCCTTCATCATCGGAGTATCGCTGTCGTAAACCGCTCCCAGATTTTCATTTGCTTCGATCAGGGCTTCTCCCATCTGCCTTCCCGCGGCCACAGAAGCAGACAGAGAGTACAGCAGATCTCTGAACTGAAGCGCCAGTTCAGTCTTTCTCTTTTCAGCCAGATGATCCGCATATATATCTTTAAAAAAATATACCGACAGTCCGCAGACAGCCGACAGAACAACACTGTGATAGAACAGCATGCAGACCGCAAATACCGCCGCATAAGCCGCCGCGTAAAAACGCTTCTTTTCACTGCCGGAAAGCTCATATTTCCCGTAATCTGTCTCCATCGACCGCACCTCCTCTCAACTCCAGCTTCTCTCTGTTGATCAGTCTGTTCCCTGTCCTGGTCAGCCCCGTCCCCGGACGGTATCCAAACAGTTTATTTACCTTTATCCAGCCGCTCTCCATCCCTTCTATTTCAGATACATCAAGCACCCTCCTGCCGATCCCGTCGAGCCTTCCGAGATGCACAATTACATCTATTCCTTCAACTATCTGCGACCTTATAGCTTCAATAGGGAAATTTGCCGCCTGCAGATACATGGATTCCAGCCGCCTCAGCATCCCTTCTATTGAATTTCCGTGCCCGGTGCTGAGACTCCCGTCATGTCCCGTATTCATGGCTGCCAGCATATCGATGATTTCCCTGCCCCGTACTTCACCTACAATGATCCTGTCCGGGCGCATCCGCAGACTCGTTTTTATGAGATCACGCATCGTGACCCCGCCGCGCCCCGACACATTCGCATTCTTGCATTCCAGCCTGACTATATTATCTATATTCTCTATCTGCAGCTCTAACGAATCCTCTATCACGATCACCCTCTCGTGCTTCGGTATATAGTTTGAAAGTACGTTCAGCAGCGTAGTCTTTCCGGATGAAGTCCCTCCGCTTATGAAAATATTGTGTCCCGTTAGAACAAGTGTATGCAAGTATTCGGCGCATTCCGCAGTAATGGTCCCGAAACGCAGCATATCGTCCATCGTGTAGGCTTTTTCCGGGAACTTCCGTATCGTAAATGTCGGCCCTCCGAACGCCACGTTCTTATATACGGCATTTACACGCGAACCGTCATCGAGTCTGGCATCCACTATAGGATTCAGCTCGTTGATCTCACGATGCACCTTAGACGCAACTCTGCGGATCACTTCTTCCAGATCTGCCGTCTCCTCGAAATACATATCCGTTTTTTCTATACGGCCGTTCTTCTCGATAAAAATATTGTCTTTGCCGTTTATCATTATCTCAGTGACTTCGGGGTCTTCCGCGTAAGGCTCGATTATATCGAGATCTTTCCGGATAGCGTAAAAAGCTCTGCGGACTATCCTGTCGATTTCCCTGTGCGAAAACATCCGGGCGGCATCAGATGAGAAAACCTTCTTCTCTATCAGCTCCATGACTTCCAGATCAGCAACCTCTCTTTCTTCTGCCGTCACGTCGCGCCTGACTTCACTTATGATTTTTTTAACATCCATATCCATTGCTTTTATTTCCTTGATTTATCGTTATTACCATATATTTCCATCTCATTTAGTCCATTATAAAAGCGCCTGCGTAATAACGCAAGCGCTTTTTGTAAATTTATGACAATTATTTTCCGCCTACCATGATTTCAATTATTTCTTCGTTTGTGCCTTCCATGCCCTCTTTTCCGAGTTTGCCGACATTCGCTATTGTCTGTTCGATGTCAGTACCGACTATTCCGTCTCCCGAAACGAAATCCTGCCCGTTCTTATGCATGTCTGCTCCGAAAATACCTGCTTCGATTCCATTGACTATTTTCATCGCGCATGATGCCTTCGCCCCGTCGCACACTATACCTGATATCGCAGATATAGCATTTGTGACCGCTGAACATACTTCATCATAGTCCTTATCGAGGAGATATGCTACTCCTGCGCCGGCACCTGCTCCCGCACTTACTGCGCCGCAGTAGGCAGATAAAACACCTATTGGTGTTTTTATATGAACTGAGACCAGATTGGCCAGCGCAAGCGCTCTCAGTTTTTCTTCCTCTGTTTTATGAAGTTCTTCCGCATATACCACTACAGGCATAGTAACGGTGATTCCCTGGTTGCCGCTTCCCGAATTGATCACTACAGGAAGTTCGCATCCGCTCATTCTTGCATCAGATCCCGCTGCAGCATAAGCTTTGGCTCTGGTCCTGACATCATTTCCGTATGTCTTGATCAGGGTCTTTCCTATATTCGCACCCCAGTTTCCTTCCATGCCTTCCTGAGCAATTGCTGTATTATATTTGATTTGTATTTCCAAAATGTCTCTTATATCATCAAGATCGACATCATTGATGAATTCCCAGATGTCCTTCATGTTGAGGAGAAACCTGTCGGTCTGCTGTTCGCTTCCCTCCGCTGCAGGATCGAGATCGAGAATGATTTCCCCGTCTTTTTCAATATGAACAATATTCGTGTGGTTATTGGCCGCTCTTACAACGGCATAAGAATCTCCTTTAGATACTTTTACAACGATGTCAAACACCAGACCGCTGTTCTGGTGATAAACTTTGATCGGAACATTATCAAGGAAGTCGTGCATTTCCTTTATCTGTGTTTCCGAAACATCTGCAATAACTTCCAGCTCACGGTCAGATTTTCCGGCCACAATGCCTATCGCCGCAGCTGCTTCCATGCCTTTCATGCCTCCTGTATGGGGCACAATAACGCTCTTGACGTTTTTGATTATACTGCCGCTTCCGCCTACTTCCACGCTGTCAGGAAGGCATCCGAGAACCTCTCTTGCCTTAGCTGCAACGAATGCCAGCGAAATCGGCTCCGTACATCCCATTGCCGGTACGAGCTCTTCGTGAAGAATACTTACGAAAGCATCGTATTTAAGATCTCCTTTTTTCATGTTTCCACCTCTTATCGTAAAAATATTAAAAGAAATATTGATCTGACATATTAAGTTATACAGTTTCGTCCAGTAATCCGTCCTCCAGCATCATCTCCGCCATTTCGGCTGTTCCCAATACCCACATTATATCACCTTTTTCGATGATTGTATTTATGCTTGGATCTATTATCGGAAGATTATTTTTTTCCAGTCCTACGATAAACCCCTTGTATCTGTTCCTGAATTCCGATGTTTTGATAGTCTTATCTGCAAAAAAGTATTCTTTTTTGACCGGTACGGCAACGCACATGATCTGATTTTCCGGTTCCACATGTTCCAGCGTTTCCAGCGTCATATATTCGCGGAGCGGTATCAGGTCCCCCTGCGTCGTCAGATGCTCCTGTTTTTCCAGCATCAGAATGAACGCTTCCAGCTGATCACGGCTGCTCACCGCCTGAAGCCTGTCACCGTCAACGATCATTTGATCAGGTCCGGGCATATTTATGTGTTTGTCTCCGCGAATAATTTTCATGATCATTACATCGAAAAAACGATTGTCAAAAACATCTATGATGGAATAACCCCGGCAGCAGTGCGACATAGTAAACTCTGTCACAAACAGTTTATCTCCCAGCCAGACATGCCTCCCCGTTGTCGTATGATCGGCTTTGCGCATATGCAGAACTCTTTCATTTATATTTGCAACAAACCGCGCTTCGAGCTTGATCGATCTGCCGCGCATATAATCTGTTCTGACAATCACAATAAAAAGTATCAGGATCGGCAAAGCCATGATCACGAATGATGTTCCCAGAAAATGTTTTATGGTAATCCCGACAAAGAACAGCGCGATCATGCTCCTCAGTATTCTGAGAGTCATCAGCGGTATTCTGTTTGCCGGATTTTTAAGCCACAACTTTGTATAAAGATGCCCTCTCCCGGAAAGCATTACTGATATCGGCACGATCATAAAAACCAGCACAACAACAGTCTCGACCGCCGGAGTTATTTCATTGCCGATGACTCTGCTCATAATGCCCAGAAAATTGGCCCCTGTAAAATATATAAAATACAGCGCAGCACAGCATATAAGCGTTCTTGTCATATATTTTTTCAGATACCTGTTCCAGTCATTATCTTTTTCCGGATTTTCAGGGGCTTCAGATGCATTTTTTTCAATGGCAGACTGCAGCTTCGCCGGAATGACTTTCAGCGCGATCCGGTATATGCGTTCGGAAGATTTAATAAATATCGGAGTTGTAAATATAGTAATGACTGATACGCATACGATGATCGGATACAGAAAACTGCTGATCACGCCCAGCGACTGCCCGAGAGTGGCCAGAATAAAAGAAAACTCACCGATCTGGACCATGGCTGCTCCGCCTGTAAATGCAGTATGCATGTCCTGACCGGCCAGCAGCATCCCGAGGCTCGAAAAAATCATCTGCCCGAAAATCGTAACCACAGTCAGAATCAATATCTGCAGCCAGTACTCGAGAAGCATATTCGGCAAAACAAGCATTCCAACCGATACAAAGAAGATCGCGCCGAACATATTCTTTACCGGTGCAACAAGACCCTCTATTCTTTCCGCAGAAACGGTACCGGCAATGATCGATCCTGCCAGAAATGCGCCCAGAGCAGATGAGAATCCTATTTTATCAGCGATCACTACCATAAGAAGACATATACCGAGCGATACTATAACAGCTGTCTCGTCATTCATGAGTTTCTTTATCTTATTCAGGAATGTCGGAATAATAAAAATTCCGGCTGCCAGCCATATTACAAGGAAAAGCATCAGTTTTCCAATTTCAGAAAACAGCTGTATCCCCGAGACATTGTTTCCCACAGATATTGTAGACAGTATTATCATCATAAAAATGCCGCAGATATCCTCGATCACCAGTGCACCGAGGATTATCTGTGACGATTTTTTGTTTTTCAGATCGTATTCTTCAAAAGCTTTTAAAATGATCATGGTAGATGACATCGACAGCATCCCTCCCAGGAAAATACTGTCCATCCTCGACCATCCCATCAATACTCCGACTCCGAAACCGACAAAAACCATGCAGATAACAACGGTCAGCGATGTTATTATCGGTCCTGCTCCCATGTCCGATATTTTCTTGAAAGAAAACTCCAGACCAAGCGCGAACATAAGAAATATTATACCTATGTTGGCCCATATATTTATACTCGATATACTGGAAACGGAAGGAAGCCACGGAAAATGCGGACCTATCAAAAAACCCGCAATAATATAGCCGAGCACTACCGGCATTTTGATCTTCTTGAACACAAGAGTTACTATTCCAGCTGTCACCATTATCATGGCGAGATCGATGATTAAAGGGTCTAAATGTTCCATGAAAATATTATATCATATCGGGCTCATTTCGTCTGCCAGTTCCTTAATGCCAAGTCCGAAACTTTTATCTATCGATATCTTCGTTCTGCCCCTGTGCGCTGTAAAGCTCACAGGGTCATTTTCGATACTGACTGTTCCTTTGTTTTCTGTGCTTTCTCCAGGACGGCAAAGGTTTTTTACCATGATGCACTTCCCGGCAACATCTTCACCGATCCTGTATTTCAGGTACCGCTCATATGATTCCTGTCTGCAGTCTGCTTCTTGTATCTCTTCATATTCCTCGTTTTCTTCCCGGATGAAATCATCACTGCTTTCGTTCAGCCACAATTCGCCGGGATCTTCACGCCTGCCCGATCTGTCAGCACATATGCAGCACACCCTGTCGCTCCTGTCGACGGTCCTGATACTGAGATGATTAAGCGAATTCCCTATATCAATGACTATGACTCTGTATCTTCCGCACATGATCAGATAATCCAGGAACTTATCGAACTCTTCTTCAGAAAGATTTCTGAGCGGATTCAGACCCCTGCCCGGCCTGAACGCCTCGACTCCGTATTCATCCGAACAGATAAATTCTTCAATGCACGAACATATATGTTCTCTCCCGCTGAACAGATAATAAAGGAACTCCGTAATGCCCTTTCCGTCATCCGCATACATGTATTGTTCTGTCGATTCAATATCTTCCAGTGAAATGTAGATGGAACTCAGGCCTCTGAACCTCACCGATTCCTGCGCATAGGCCACAGCAACTGAAGTACATCCGACGCCTCCTCTGGCTGCAATAAAAGCATGCGTCCTCACACCGGAATCTTCAGGAAAAATAATACTGCGCCCTTTGACCTCACCGTATACAAATACGATTTCATTGGCCAGCACCCTGGAACTGCCGTATTTAAAATACTTTAACCGCTCTCTGTCTGCCATGGATTCTTTTTCCACAAGTTCAATATGATTATCGGGCCTTGCGGTTCCCGGATGATCGAATAATATGAGATCTGCACCGCATGTCTCGTAAGATATCTGATCATCCGAATCAAATAATTCCACAGAAAAACGTTCCTGATTCGACATCAGCGATTCAGACAGTGCCATACCGTAATCTATATCTTCAGCGACAAGCGCCAGTTTGATCTTTTCCATTTAAACCTCCAATTACCATATATTTACATTTATGATACAGTGTCTTCCACATTTTGTCAACCTGCAATGAAGAAACTTCTCTCCGGATCCGCCTTACCGCCAATCATTCACCATATCCGTGCAACAAAAAGAGAGCTGCGCATCATAGGATGATTACCCTAAAATACGTCAGCTCCCTGATCTGATTATTCCATTTCGTTTTTCATACGAACGGCTGCCTGTCCGGCAGACAGTCTGGCAGCAGGTACTGTATAAGTGGAGCATGATACATAATCGAACCCAAGTTTCGTGCAGAAAGCTATCGTATCCGGACTTCCGGCATGATTGCCGCAGAGACCGAGATCGAGATTGCTTCTTGTATCTCTCCCCATTTTCGCAGCACTTTTGATCAGACGTCCGACTCCCGAATTATCCAGAATTTTAAACGGATCAAAATCCATTATCATTTTCCTGCGGTATTCCTGTATCAGATGATTTGTGTCATCCCGGGAAAAGCCGAATGTCATCTGCGTAAGGTCATTGGTCCCGAAAGAAAAGAAATCAGCTTTTTCGGCGATCCTGTCAGCAACAAGCGCTGCTCTCGGAACTTCTATCATGGCGCCAACTTTATACCTGAATCTTTTCCCGGTTTTTTCGAAAACTCCTTCCATAGTGTTATCGATCACTCGGCGGGTATATTTAAATTCTTCGCTCATACTTATCAGCGGAACCAGTATTTCCGGAACGATCTGTATACCTAATTCAGCTTGTACTTCTATAACCGCCTCAGCTGCCGCATGCGTCTGCATTTCCGCTATTTCCGGATATTCAACAGCAAGTCTGACTCCGCGCTCGCCAAGCATAGGATTGAATTCATGTCTCAGTCTGATTTTTGCTTTTACAGCCTCTCTGTTCATACCGAGTTCATCTGCTAGTGCAGTGATTTCTTCTTCCGTCTGCGGGAAAAACTCATGAAAGGGAGGATCCAGAAGTCTTATTGTAACAGGGCGTTCTTTCATCACTCTGAAAAGCTCGATAAATTTTTCCTTCTGACAGTCGAAAAGTTCGTCAAGGACCGCACGTCTTTCAGTCTGGCTGTCGGAAATGAGGACCTTCGCTATCAGAGGCATTTTATCATCCTCAAGAAACATCCTTTCGGTCCTGCACAAGCCTACTCCTTCAGCGCCGAACTGCAGTGCCTGAACAGCATCTTTAGCAGTGTCGACATTGGCCCTGACCTTGATATTTCTGACTTTATCGGCCCATTCCATTATCGTTTCAATATCGCCTGTCAGCTTTGGCTGCTCTATTCTGTGTCTTCCTCTATATACAAAACCTGTAGTACCGTCAATAGAAAGAAGATCCCCTTCCCGGAATATTTCACCGGACACCATCATGGTCTTCTCTTTTTCATTGACTATGATATCTGCACCTGATATACAGCTCTTGCCCATGCCTCTGGCTATCATTGCCGCATGTGATGTCATGCCGCCGCGTTCAGTTAATATTCCTTCCGACACTACCATGCCGGCAAGATCTTCAGGCGATGTCTCCTGCCTGATTAGTATTACTTTCTTTCCTTCCGCAACTTTTGACTGCGCATCGAAAGAAGAAAAGCATATCTCACCGGACGCTGCGCCAGGTGAAGAAGGCAGTCCTTTTGCCAAAGGAACGATGTTTGCGATCTCCATCTTAACAAATGTTTTTTCGAGGAGCTGTCCAATCTGCATCGGATCGACTCTGGTTATGGCTGTATCCTTTGATATCAGACCTTCTTCAACCATATCTACGGCTATCTTCACCGCCGAAACAGCAGTTCTTTTAGCAGACTTTGTCTGCATGATATATAATCTGCCGTTTTCAACCGTAAATTCCACATCCTGCATATCAGTATAATGCTTTTCGAGAAGGTCGACTATTTTTATGAAACTCTTATAAATACCGGGAAATACATCAGCCATCTTCTCAATTGGTTCAGGAGTTCTCAGTCCGGAGACAAGGTCTTCGCCCTGGGCCTGTGTAAGGAATTCTCCGAAAAGTTTTTTATCGCCTGTTATCGGACTTCTCGTAAAAACAGCTCCGGTACCGGAAGTGGTTCCCAGATTGCCATAAACCATTCTCTGAATAGTAACTGCCGTTCCCATGTCAGACGGAATACTGTGCAGTCTCCTGTAAAGCATGGCCTTATCGCTGTACCACGAATCAAAAAGGCCTTTCACAGCATTTTTCAGCTGTGTCCTGGTGCTCTGAGGAAATGCCTGTCCGGTCTTCTTCAGAACAAGGTTTTTATATGCCTGAACAACATCCTTCATACCGGCAGTATCAAGATCCACCACATAAGAAAGCCCTCTGCTCTGCAGCAATGCATTCAGCACGGCATCGAATTCCGAACGGTCGATCCCCAGGACAACGCGGCTGTATGTTCTTATGAATCTGCGGTAACAGTCATAGGCCATCTTGCTGTCGCCGAAAGTCCGCGCCAGCCCGTTTACAGTTTCGTCGTTCAGCCCCAGGTCAAGAATAGTCGGCATCATGCCCGGCATTGTTACTTTAGCACCGGACCTCACCGATAAAAGAAGCGGATCTGACGGGTCTCCGAATTCTTTTCCGGCGATTTTTTCCAGATCCACTATTTTTTCAAAAACAGCGTCCTCAACATCGGACACTACAATATCTCCGTCCTCGTAATACCGCCTGCAGGCTTCAGTCGTAACGATTATGCCGTACGGCACCGGCAGGCCTATCTTATTCATCTCTGCCAGGTTAGCTCCTTTGCTGCCCAGCAGAGATGTCATTTCTTTTGAACCTTCGTTGAATGAATAAACAAGTTTGTCCATATCCACACGTCTTCCTAGAATACCAGTCTTTCCTCAATATAAGATCTGACTTCGGCAACAGGCACTCTGACCTGATCCATAGTATCCCTGTCACGGATAGTAACACACCCGTCATTCTCAGTATCGAAATCCACGCAGATAGAGAACGGCGTTCCTGCCTCATCTTCTCTTCTGTAACGTTTTCCGATGGAACCGGCTTCATCATAATGTACATTGAAGTACTTTGACAGCTGTTCGAAAATCGGCTCCGCCGTCTCCGACAGCTTCTTTGAAAGCGGGAGCACCGCTGCTTTATAAGGTGCCAGTGCCGGATGAAGGTGAAGTACTATCCTCGTATCATCATTGCCTTTTGCATCTTTCACTGTTTCCTGATCATAAGCGTCGAGCAGAAATGCCAATGCGGCTCTTCCCACGCCTACCGACGGTTCGATACAATATGGCACATACTTTTCTTTTGTATCGGCTTCCAGATAACTCATATCTTCGCCTGAGAAATTCATATGCTGTGTGAGGTCGAAATCCGTCCTGTCCGCAATGCCCCACAGTTCGCCCCATCCGAACGGATAGAGGTATTCGATATCTGTCGTTGCTGTGCTGTAATGTGACAGTTCTTCAGGATCATGATCTCTGAGTCTGATGTTTTCTTCATGCATTCCCAGTGAAAGAAGGAAATTTTTGCAGAAATCCTTCCAGTATGCATGCCACTCGAGATCTGTTCCCGGTTTGCAGAAGAATTCCACTTCCATCTGCTCGAACTCCCTTGTGCGGAAGATGAAATTTCCCGGTGTTATTTCGTTTCTGAATGCTTTTCCGACCTGCGCGATGCCGAACGGCAGCTTCTTTCGCGAAGTTCTCTGGACGTTTTTGAAATTGACGAAAATACCCTGAGCTGTTTCAGGTCTCAGATATATCTGAGATGCGGTATCATCCGTAACTCCCTGGTATGTCTTGTACATCAGGTTGAACTGTCTGATATCCGTGAAATCTGTTTTTCCGCAGTCCGGGCATGTGATTCCGTTCTCTCTGATGAATTCTTCCAGCTTTTCATTTGGCCAGCCGTCTACGATGATTTCCTCGCCCTTGCTGTTCTGCACGAATTCCTCAATGAGTTTGTCTGCTCTGAATCTGGAATGACAATTTTTGCAGTCTATCAGCGGATCCGAAAACCCTCCGACATGTCCCGATGCTTCCCATGTTTTAGGATTCATCAGTATCGCGGCATCGATTCCTACATTGTATTTTGATTCCTGTACGAATTTCCTCCACCATGCCTTTTTGATATTGTTGTAGAATTCCACGCCCAAAGGTCCGAAATCCCAGCTGTTTGCCAATCCCCCGTAAATCTCAGAGCCGGGGAAAACAAATCCCCGGTTCTTCGCAAGAGCGACAATAGCGTCCATAGTAACTTCTGTGCTCATCTTATTATGTTCCTTGCCCTTCTATTTATCGAATTTATCCTTGATATCATCAGCGATATCCTCTGCCTTATCCTTGACTTCGTCAACAGCATCTTTTGCTTCTTCCGCAGCATCTTCAGCTTTTTCTTTGACTTCATCCACTATATCTTCGGCTTTGCCGCCGAATTTATCTTTCGCTCCGGCCGCCAGATCAGCAGCTTTGTCTCTCAAATCAGCAGCCTTGTCGATGGCATCGCCGCTTCTGACATCTTCATAAACCTGTGCGCCTTTGCTCTTGACCTGTCCTGCGATCTCGGAACCCTTTTCAACTCCCTTGTTGATTTTTTCAGTTACTCTCTCGCTGACATCAACAATAGTGCCGTCGTCTTTCACGATCTCTACGATGCATTTGAATCCGAACGATGCGATAATGCCCGCAAGAACTCCCCACGGTGCGATAACAGCACCGATTATTCCTGCATTTACAGGAATGTTAAGAAGCACTTCGCCGTCCTTGTTCTTTACAACGATTTTGGAAACATTGCCTTTTTTGACTGCATCGCCGATAGCTTCGACAACTGCGGCCCCCTGTTCGCCGACATTCTTTTTGTCTCTGTTGTCGATATTATCCTCAATATTGATAATAGCATCAACAACACTCCCGTCAGCTGCTTCCAATGCGTCTTTCGCCTCTTTATAAGTGACACCTGTTCTGTCTTTCACGAGTTCGATTTTTTCTAATGTGATTTCCATAGTCCTACCTCCTTTGTATCATTCGTCCGCTAAAAAACTTTCGCTCTTTAGATCTCCAAGGTCTAAATAATAAGCGGAATACTGCTTCATGATCTCTCTCATCCGCTTGAGCTTCGACTCTTCGAGTGCAAGCCTTTCAAAGGATTCAAAGGGATTATCAAGAAAGTACCTTAATATATCTACTATACCAAAATCAACTTCGTAAATCAACGATTCTGTATCTTTCTTTTGCCTCAGACAATCTTCGCAGATTATCCCTCCGTCCCTTACCGAAAAAGCTGCCGCCGTTTTTTCTCTTCCGCACGAAACGCAGTGTCCTGTCTCCGGCGTATACCCGGCTTCCGCCATCGCTTTCACTATATATGCAAGAAGAAGCGTACCGAAACTGCTTTTACGGATTTCCATAGCATCCAGAAATCCGGCAGTAATATCAAAAAGCCCGGGCATGGGCATGTCTTCCAGTGCGATCTTTCCGGCAAATTCCAGTGCATATGAACACGTCATGAACTTATCGATATCCTCGCCTATCCTGAAATGACTGCTGATCACTTCACCGTTGTTTATATATTTATTTCCGCGGACATCTCTTATCTCATACCTTCCGTAAACGAACGGCCTCATCGCAAGCGCCGATTTGCTTTTGCTTTTTTCATCTATCCTTGTGCCTGCACTTATCTTACCGAGATCCCGCGTAAATAAAAGGATCATCCTGCGTCCTCCCAGGATTTTCGTCTGTCTTAAAATGATCCCGTCGCTGTACGAAAACATTTACCTCTGGTCCTTATATCCGAAATTTGCAAGAGCAATATCGGAATCCCGCCAGTTTTCTCTGACTTTCACCCAAAGCTGAAGATAAACTTTGCAGCCGAGCAGAGCCTCGATCTCCTGCCTCGCAGCTTTTCCGATACCTTTCAGTTTTCTTCCGCCTTTGCCGATTATTATTCCCTTATGCGATTTTTTCTCACAGTAAATTACGGCGCTGATATTGTCTATTGTCTCCGTCTCTTCATACTGTTCAATAGCCACTGCCACTCCATGAGGCACTTCCTCGTCAAGATACATGAGCGTTTTTTCTCTGATGATCTCGCTGACGAGAAATCTCTCCGGATAATCCGTCATCATATCCGCCGGGAAAAACATCGGACCTTCCGGCATCAGTCTTTCAGTCAGGGAAATGACATCGTTTACATTTGTACCTTTCGCCGCCGATACCCCGAATATATTCTCAAATATTCCGAGCTCCTGATACTCTTCAAAAATCCGTTTATATTTTTCCGGCCCCAGGATATCTATTTTATTTATTATCAGGAATTTCGGCGTTTTTACATCCTTAAGCAGGTCGACTATATATTTGTCTCCCGGCCCAGCCTCCAGAAGATCATCGACAAGGAAAAGTATCGCATCCACTTCGCTGAATGTCCCCAGTGCGCTGTCAGTCATAAATTCTCCGAGCTTGTTCCTCGGCTTATGTATTCCCGGAGTATCGATGAAAATCATCTGAACTTCGTTTTTATCATCAGTATATATTCCTCTTATCGTGTTCCTTGTTGTCTGAGGTTTATTTGTCGCTATCGCGACCTTCTCGCCGATTATAGCGTTGAGCAGTGTCGACTTCCCGACATTCGGTCTCCCGATTATGCTTATGAATCCGCTTTTCACAGTGTCCATCCTTTCGGTAATAATTCTGTAAGTCTGAGTATTTCCAGATGCTCAGCATCGTTTCCGGTCACGACTTTCATGTCCGGGGCAAATTCGTAGAGAAACTGCCTGCATATCCCGCACGGCCAGGCCTCCCCCGTATCCGAGCATATTGCTATCACCCGAAAATCACGGTGTCCCTGTGTCACCGCCGTTACTGCAGCCGAACGCTCGGCGCATATCCCCGCACCGTACGACGCATTCTCCACATTGACTCCCGTGAAAACGGTGCCGTCTCCGCAGAGAATTGCCGCACCGACATGCAGCTTTGAATAAGGCGCATATGCATTTACATACGCAGCCTTTGCTTTTTCATATAATTCTCTGTACATTATTACCTCTTGAGTCCTATATTCGACATGATATCTTCTTCAGCCCTGCGCATTTCTTCTTTGTCTTCCTCGTTCATATGATCATAACCGAGAAGATGAAAGATGCTGTGTACGAACAGATATACGAGTTCTCTCTCTTCAGAATGGCCGAATTCCTCAGCCTGCAGTAATGCCTGTTCCGTGCAGATCACGACATCGCCGATGCTGACCCTGCCCTCCGCAGGGATCTCCTGCGGGTCGTTGAACTGCGGAAAAGAAAGAACATCAGTGGAACTGTCGATATCTCTGTATTCTTTATTAATCGCCCGGATTTCCCCGAGTCCGACAAAAGTAACGCTGACTTCGGTTTCCTCAGTTCTGACGCCTTCGCGCGCCAGACACATTTCGGCGGCTTCTTTCATAAGGTCCGCCGCTTCTGCGGACGGAACTGCTCCGTCAAATATCAATTCCATTCATCTTCTCCCGGGTTTTCTCTGTAATATCTCTCATATGCGCCGATTATCTTTTTAACAAGCTGATGCCGCACTACATCGACATCTTTAAGATAGCAAAATCCTATATCGTCGATATTTCTGAGCACTTTTGATGCTTCCACAAGTCCGGATCTCTTTCCTCTCGGAAGATCGATCTGAGTGATGTCACCTGTTACAATAAGTTTAGACCCGAATCCCATACGCGTAAGAGACATCTTCATCTGCTCTTTTGTCGTATTCTGCGCTTCATCCAGAATAATAAATGAATTGTCAAGCGTACGGCCCCGCATATATGCAAGCGGAACGATTTCTATGACTTCTTTTTCTTTAAGCCTCATTGCGCTGTCGCGGCCGAGCACATCGTAAAGCGCATCATAAAGCGGGCGAAGGTACGGATCCACTTTTTCCTGAAGATCTCCGGGCAGGAACCCGAGTCTTTCCCCTGCTTCCACTGCCGGCCTCGTCAGTATGATTTTCTGTACTTGTTTTTTCTTATAAGCTGTGACCGCCATCGCGACTGCGATGTAGGTTTTGCCGGTGCCCGCAGGACCGATGCCGAATACTATGTCTTTGTTCCTTATAGCATTCACATATGCCTTCTGTCCTAATGTTTTCGGCTTGAGCGGTTTCCCCATATGTGTATAGCAGATGATATCCCTGTCGATATTCCCGTCTTTATATGAAAGGCCCTTCTCCACCAGAGAAATGACATAGCTTACCTTCTGGCTGTCAAGATTCTCTCCGGAATCTATAATGCCTATAAGTTCATTTATGACAGTCTCCGCTTTCCCGGTATCTTCACCTTTGATCACCAGCTCATTGTCACGCTGGATGATATCGACTTTGAGAGCGTCCTTCAACGATATGAGATTTTTGTCCATATTTCCGAAAAGCTCCGCTCTGTCGAGCCCTTCGTGCAGTCTGATCTTGATGATGTTCTCCAATAAACGCGGTCCTCCTGTTTATAGATGTGTTTATATTAGGATATGGCTATTATACCACTAAAGAAGATGCTGTCGCATTAAGAAATGCATTTTCATAAAAACTGCCGGCAGTATGATCACTGCCGGCAGAAAAAATCATATTTTTCGATTGTTTTGAATTCTATCCGAGAAAATCTTCGATGATCTTTCTGACCGCGTTTCCATCGGCTTTGCCTTTGACCTTCGGCATGACAGTTCCCATGAGTTTTCCCATATTGTTTTTCCCGCTGTCGATACCGAGATCTGCTGCCGCTTCTTTCACGATCTTGGTGATATCCTCTTCCGAAAGCTGTTCGGGAAGATATTCAGACAGAACACCGATCTCCGCTTTATAGGCATCCGCTAAGTCAGTACGCCCCGCTTTTTCAAAATCCGGCAGTGCGTCTTTTCTCATCTTGACCTGCTTAGTCAGGATAGCGACAACATCATCATCGCTGAGTTCTCTTCTTTCGTCCACCTCGACCTGCTTTACAGCAGCTCTGGCGGCACTGATAGTTCTTTTTCTGAGTTCATCATGACTTTTGAGTGCGCTCTTGTACTCATCCATCAGTCTTTCGCTTAATGTCAAGCTTTACACTTCCAATCCGATTTGATCTGAATTAATATTTTCTGGCCTTTTTTCTGGCTGCTTCAGATTTCTTCTTTCTCTTAACACTTGGCTTTTCGTAATGCTCTCTTTTTCTGACTTCAGCCATAACGCCGTCCCTTGCGCATGAACGCTTAAATCTCTTAAGAGCACTTTCCAAGCTTTCGTTCTCTTTTACAATTACCTGTGCCATTCTTTTTCACCTCCTGACATTACGAAATAATGCCTATAGCGCCTTGATATTATACTATCAACCCGGCGGCCATGTCAACTTTCTCTTGCCTAAAAGATGGATATGCAGGTGTTTTACCGTCTGAAATCCGTCTTCACCGCAGTTAATGACCACCCTGTATCCATTGACGAGATCCAGCTCTTTTGCAATGTCCTTGACTTTGCAGAGCATATATCCCATCAGTTCCTGATCTTCGTCTGTAAGATCATCCGTAGAAGCGATATGCTTCTTCGGGATTATCAGTACATGAACAGGAGCCTGCGGCTCAAGATCATAGAAACTGTAGATTTTATCGTCTTCATATACCGTTTTCGAAGGTATTTCCTTGTTGGCTATCTTGCAGAATATGCAGTCTTCCATTTGCTGTCCCCCCTATCTTAATTGTCTGATTGTTTTAAGTGTTTCATTCATTCTACATCATCCGGCGATGTGCCGCAAGGAGAATCAGAGCTTTATTTCTCCCAGCATTCCGTCCCGGAAAGGCTTTACCAGCACTGTCTCGCTGAAATCATTCAGCGCTTTCTCATCAAAACCGGCATACACACGGATAAAATTACCTGTGTAGCCTGTCATGTATCCGCCGCTGCTGCCTTCTTCCTCGAAAAGCACTTTTTCCGTCCTGCCGGCATTCTTTGCAAAGAATGCCTCTGCCGTCTTCTTTCCGGCAGCAATAAGTTTTTCGGACCTGGATTTTTTTTCCTGCGGGGACACCTGTCCGGTCATTTCAGCCGCTGCCGTGCCTGTCCTCTTCGAATATTTAAAAGCATGCACCTTGCAGAATTCAGCTTTTTCCACCAGCGACAGGCTGTCCCGGAAATCGTCCTCGGTTTCTCCCGGAAATCCCGTTATTATATCTGTGCTGATGCCGTAATACGGATCGAACTCCCGCAGCGCTTCCACGATCCTGAGATATCCTTCCCGGTCGTATCTGCGGTTCATCGACGCAAGCACCGCGCTGCTTCCGCTCTGGAGCGAAAGATGCATTGAGTGACACAGCCTGCTGAACCGGAAAAGCTTTCTGACATATTTCTCATCTATGACTGTAGGTTCAAGAGAACTCAGCCTGATCCTGAAATCGCCGTCAAGATTCTCCAGGCACGCCAGCAGATCCTCAAGCATCAGTTGCCCTTCGCCGCCGAAATCAGAGCCGTAGAGCGCCGTATTTATCCCGGTGAGGATTATTTCCCTGAATCCGTTATCTGATAGTCTGCGGGCCTCCTCGGCGATCTCAGCAACGCTTCTGCTCCTTACCGGTCCTCTCGCGTACGGGATCACGCAATATGAACAAAAACGGTTGCATCCTTCTTCGATCTTGATATACGCTCTTGTACGCGATTTCATAGATGTAATTATACCTGTTTCTTCATATTCCGCCAGATTGTCGTAATCTCGAACATGTTTTTCCGGAGCATCCCCGCGATATTCACTTATGTATTTCAAAAGATTATGCTTTTCGTTCGTGCCGGCGACCACGTTCACGCCGGGAATATCCATTACTTCATCGGGACTGACCTGAACATAGCACCCCGTCACGGCAATGCAACTGTCCGGGTTGATTTTCTTCATGCGCCTGATATACTGACGCGACTTTCTGTCAGCCAGCCCTGTCACTGTACAGGTGTTTATTACATATACATCGGCGAAATCATTTTCTTCCACGATATCATAACCGGCGGCTCTGAAGTTTTCCTTCAGAGCCTCCGTCTCATACTGGTTTACTTTGCATCCTAAGGTATGGAATGCCGCTTTCATTTTTTCTCCTGTTCCGCATTTTCCCTGTCGCTGTCGTCGTCCGTTTTCTTCTCGCCTATATGCATTTTCACACGTGCTATACGTCTGTCGTGCACTGACAGGATAGTAAAAGTATAATTATCTATTTCCACAACGCGCTGTTTGCTGTCGTCCTCGTCCGGTATCTCTCCCAGGACATCTATAAGAAGACCGCCGATCGTTTCGCTGTTGTCTGATTCCAGATCTGTTCCCAGCTCTTCATTTATGTCGTCGATGTACATAGTTCCGTCAACGTAAAATGTATTATCGTCGATCATTTCTATTTCAGGTTCTTCCTTATCGTATTCATCGTCAATGTCGCCTACGATTTCCTCTATGATGTCCTCCATCGTGACTACGCCTGAAAATCCGCCGTATTCGTCTATCAGAACAGCTATGTGCTGTGAAATATTCTGCAGTTCGAAGAACAATGAATCTATATTTTTCGTCTCCGGAACAAACACAGGCTTCCGCAGGAATTCCGCTATTTTGACATTCTCAAATCCCTTATCGTATGCATGAACAAGATAATCCTTTATATTGAGTATGCCGATGATGTTATCCTGATCGCCTTCATAAACAGGTATCCTGGAATATCTCATTTCCATGAACTGCTCCATATAATTCGCAGGGTCGTCATTGATGTCTATCGTGAACACATCCGTACGCGGAGTCATGATTTCATACGCGAGCTTATCATCAAAAGCAAAAATACTGTCTATCATCTTTTTGCCTTCTTCTTTGATATCACCCTGCTCCTGTCCGACTTCAAGCATCGACATGACTTCTTCTTCGGAAAACTGTTCGTCGCTCACCAGCTGTCCCTGTCTCGTCAGTTTCAATATTACTGCCGTCACTGCTCTCGCGAACGCTGAGAAAGGCGTACATATGCGCGCAAAGAAAACCGCATAACCTGAAAGTTTCAGGGCAGTGTTCTCTGTATGTTTAAGCGCTATCTGCCTCGGCAGAAATATTGCGAAGACCAGGAAAATACAAGATACGATCATTATCAGCAGCAGATCGGCAATATACGTACCGCATCTGACCCCGCTGAACAGACCATGCATGGAAAACTGTCTCATGCTGATCGTCACCGCACTCGTAAGGAATGCGAAAAATACAGTGGTCACAGTAGTGGCCGACATGAATCTCTTGGAATCGTCAAATATTTTCACAAGGCGCACGGCTCTTTTGCTGCCGTCTGCCGCCATTTCTCTGATATTGTTTCTGTTTACCGATTCGATTGCTTTATCGACTGCTGTCAGCAGGCCGTTTATCAGTAAAATAAGCAATAACAAGGCAATTTCTATTTCCGGCAATATTCCGGGGTCAGGACTTGCGTCCATATGATGATCTCCTTTCGTAACTCTGATATCATATTTACACGAATAGTATATAATAAAATTATATGTCTGTCTTTCTTTTTCTAAGCAGGAAGTTGTAACCGGCCGGCTTCTCAAGCTTTATCCGGACTATCTGCTGCGGATGCGGCGCTGATCCTACAGGCGTTCCTTCCTCATCATACATTTCACTCAGGATCTGCGTGAAAAAATCAGTGCCCGGTCCGAAAACCTCTATTTCCTCGCCGATGCTCATCTTGTTCCGCTGCTCCACGACCGCCATTCCCGTCTCATGATCATAAGAAAGCACTTTTCCGATAAACGAATAATCTCTGGTATATGCGCTGGTAAGATAGTTCTGATCTTCATTCGTCGGTTTGTTGTAATAAAAGCCCGTGGTAAATTCCCTGTGGCTCGCTTTTCTGACCTCTGTCATCCATGACGGATCTGGCGTATAATTCTCCGGGTCATCATAATATGCATCTATTGCTTTCCTGTACGCTCCCACCGTTGTTGCAACATAAAACATACTCTTCATCCTGCCCTCTATCTTGACAGATCTGAGACCCGCTCTGATAAGATCATCCATATGCTCTATCATGCAGAGATCGCGTGAGTTCAGGATATATGTTCCGCGGTCATCCTCTTCTACCGGGTAATACTCTCCCGGGCGTTTTTCTTCTTCCAGACGGTACTTCCATCTGCATGGATGTGCGCACATCCCGCGGTTGGCGTCTCTTTCGATCATGAAATTCGACAGCAGACATCTGCCCGAATAAGATATGCACATTGCGCCGTGCACAAACGACTCCGTTTCCATTCCCGGCAGTTTCCCGTTGATTTCTGTTATTTCTTTCAGCGTCAGCTCCCTCGCCAGCACAAGTCTCTTTACGCCCATATCCTGCCAGAATTTCCCTGTCTTCCAGTTTGTCATATTGGCCTGCGTCGAAAGATGCACCTCCGCATCCGGAACAAGTTCCATGACCGTTGAAATTGTGCCCGGATCGGAAACGATGAACGCATCGAGCCCGAACCCGGCGATCCTTTTAAGATATTCCTCGATCGGTTCAACATCCTCATTATGAGGAAAAATATTGAGCGTAAGATGACACTTTACACCGCGTTCATGCGCGTATGCTATGCCCTCGATCATATCCTCCACGCTGAAATTTCCCGCGCCGGCCCGCAGACTGAACATTTCTCCGCCGAAATAGACGGCATCCGCCCCGTAATCAACAGCCGTTTTCAGTTTTTCAAGATCTCCCGCAGGAGCAAGCAATTCTATCTTATCCATCATTGTCCTATCTGATATAACTTATGCTGAGACCGTCTCCGGCTTCAGTCACTATTGTTTTGACATTTTCCAGATTTGTAATGTATTCGAGGAAATTCCTCATGTTCCTTATATTCGTTCTGTGCTTGTGTTCGGCTTCATCCGGCGGTATGACCGTCATCGACCTCATGAGGACATTATCGCATACGATGATGCTGCCCTTATGTACCATCTTGACCGCCTCGTCCCAGAATTCGCTGTAATGGCTTTTGGCCGCATCAATGAACACGAAGTCGAACATTCTCCCGCTGTCGTGCAGCTGCTTCAGCGCATGCACTGCATCATCGCAGATAAGATTCACTGTTTCGGAACATTTCTGCCTGGACACATTCTCATTGGCCTGCATGAATCTGTCGTAATCATTCTCTATAGTCGTTACTTTTACGTCCCCTCCCAGGTGCTTCGACATAAAACATGCCGAATAACCGACAGCGGTCCCGACTTCCAGGATCGTATGCGGCTGTGCGATATCAAGCAGCATCCCCATTATCATCTCTGTCTCGCGCCATATGAGAGGAATATTTTCTTTTTCATTCAGTTCTCTCAGTGCCGCCATATCGTCGTCTTCGGGTACATAAAACCCGCCGATATACTCCAGCACCTCATCTTTGCTTATTTCCAATTATCAGCCTTTCTACTTGTTTTCCTGTGATTTTTTATAAGCTTTTTCAAAAGCCGCCTTGTCTTTGTAGAACTGCTTCTCATTGTCGGAGAAGTTCAGCGTTCCGTCCAGCTTCTCGCTGTCTACAAAATACAAATACTTTGTATCTGCCGGTTCCAGAGCTGCTTCTATGGCATCTATGCCCGGTGAACAAATCGGTCCGGGAGGAAGCCCCTTATTCTTATAAGGATTGTAGGCCGAATCGATATTAGTATCACTATATGATGCTATTACCTTATCTTCATTGGTAATATATGAAAGAATTGAATCCATCTGCAGATACATATCGGCATCCAGCCTGTTATATATGACGCTCGCCACTTTCGGCATATCATCCGTCACTCCCGCTTCGCGCTGAATTATGGATGCAGCGGTAATGATCTTATATATATTCGTCCCCTGCTTTTTCGCCTCTTTGTAGTACTTATCCGTCACATGCGCATCAAAATTCTTCAGCATCACATCGAGCACTTCTTTCGGAGATGCGCCTATGGCTACCTCGTAAGTGTCAGGATACAGAAATCCTTCGAGCCTGTTCGCTGCAGAATCATCAGCAAGATATTTCGAAAACTTGTAGTCTTCAAAACTCTTCTTTTCTGCAGCAGCATAGAAAGCTTTCTTTGTACATATGCCTTGCTTCGCAAGCATTGCTGCGATCTTTTCCATGCTCATTCCTTCTGTGACAGTGAATGTCTGCCCCGCTGTATCCCCGCTGACCATGTCATTGATCATCTCTGACATGCTCATAGCTTTTGAAAATGCGTAGGAACCGGCCTGCATTCTGCTGATACTGCCGCTCAGTTTCGCCTGCAGCATGAAAGCTCTGTAGCTCCTTATCAGGCCTCTGGTCTTAAGTGATGATCCGATCTGAGCCGCTCCGGTACCCTGCTCCACAGTAAATATCTGAGTGGCCTTAGATGTGCTGTCCACTGCTCTTCCTTCAATTCGGACATATCCGAAAAGTCCGCCTATAATCACGACTGCCAGTATCAGTACACCGATCACTGCTTTCTTGGCCATACGTTATCTCCCTCTATATAAAAACTATGGGACGCATTATACATACGTCCCGCGTCCCGGTTTTTTGATTTCGATTCTTATTTGGACCTTCCGAGGTATTCGCCTGTCCTCGTATCTATCTGTATGCGTTCGCCTTCTTCGATAAAAATCGGTACCTGGACATCGGTGCCGGTCTCAACTGTGGCCGTTTTGGTAACGTTTGTAGCAGTATCACCCTTAACTCCCGGCTCTGTCTCTGTAACAACAAGATCAACGAAGTTCGGTGCTTCTACCATAAATGCCTGCTCCTTATAGAATTTGATCGTGGCTTCGTCATTCTCTCTCAGCCACTTCATTGCTTCTTCTACCTGTTCCTGCATGAGCGGTATCTGCTCGTATGTCTCCTGATCCATAAAATAATAAAGATCTCCGTCTGCATAAAGATACTGCATCTGCTTTGTTTCGATGTGAGCCTTCGGGAACTTGTCGTTCGGATTGAACGCTTCTTCTCTTGTTGCTCCCGTAAGAATGTTTCTGTATTTTGTTCTTACAAAAGCCGCTCCCTTGCCCGGCTTAACGTGCTGGAAGTCGATGACGACATTCGGCTCTCCGTCCATTTCGAACGTCATACCCTTTCTGAATTCTCCTGCGCTTATCATTATATATCTCTCCGTTTCTTAATAAAATTGTTTACATATTTCATCTGCAGCTCTGCATTGCAGAGAACGCGTTATATTATAACAAAAAATTCCGCTTATAACAAGTATCCGCTATGCCTGCGGTATTCCGACCACTTCAGACAGTATCTCGTAGACATCTTTCATCATGACCGAAAATCTCATTTCGCACTGCAGATACTCCGCTGCCGCAGGATCCTGTGCAATAATGCCGTAGAGCTGCTGAACAGCTCCCATGAGTTCTTCTCCTACTTCTTCACCGATAAGCTGCTTGGCCTGAACCGCCATCTGTTTCTCCCTGAAGTCCTTCAGCATGCCGCTCAGCTGAGGATTCTCGTCGATTTTTCTTCTTGCAGCATCAAACTGCTTGAATTCTTCCGATTCCTTTATAGCCGTCTGCAAATTGTGAGCTTCATCATATACGTTCATAATTTCCTCCTGTTCCGGTTGTTATACTTCCATGAATATCGGCAATATGATCGGATTTCTCTCAGTTCGGTTATATATGAACTTTCTCAGATCATCCCTGACCGCGCCCTTCATTGAATTCCAGTCTCTGTTATTGTTTTTTGAACATCTTTCCAGTGATTTTTCAACCACTTTTTTTGCTTCTCCCATAAGGTCTTCGTTTTCTCTGACATATACGAATCCTCTGGAAATGAGGTCGGGTCCGGATACGATCTCACCGGTCCCTTTCTGTATCGAGCATACGACGATAATCAGTCCGGATTCCGAGAGAAGTCTTCTGTCTCTCATTACTATATTCCCGACATCGCCGACACCCAGGCCGTCGACCATTACTCCGTCAGCCTGCGTTACATTCGGTATGACACGCGCCCTGTTATGCGTAAGCTGGAGACAGTCGCCGTTCTGCATGATAAAGATGTCTTTTTCTTTCATCCCGAGCTCCTGCGCCAGATCAGCGTGCGCCTTGAGATGTCTGTACTCTCCGTGCACCGGCATGAAGAACCTCGGCTTTATCAGCGAGTGGATCAGCTTGAGCTCCTCCTGGCAGGCGTGTCCCGAAACATGCGTCTCGGCAATATCCGAATATATGACATCCGCACCGAGTTCGAACAGTTCGTTCACGATATTTGAAACCAGTTTTTCGTTGCCCGGTATAGGATTAGACGAGAGTATCACAGTATCTCCCTTCTTTATCTTTATTGCTTTATGCTCGTTTGACGCCATCCTGGCCAGCGCGCTCATCGGCTCGCCCTGACTTCCTGTTGTGATTATCACCAGCTCTTTATCCGAGATGTTCTTTGTCTTGTTGACATCTATCAGTACGCCTTTTGGTATCTTCAGATATCCCAGCTCTATTGCGAGCGTTACAACATTGATCATGCTTCTGCCTGATATAGCCACTTTTCGGTGACACATCACCGCAATGTCTATCATCTTCTGTATCCTGTGCACATTGGATGAAAATGTTGCTACGATGATCCTGTCTTTAGCGGCGCGGAATATATCCTCAAGCGCGTCTCCGACAAATTTTTCAGATCTTGTGAATCCGCTCCTTACTGCATTTGTGCTGTCGCACATCATCAGCAGGACGCCTTCTCTGCCGATCTCGGCAAGTTTCCCGAGATCTATAGGTTCACCGTCGACAGGCGTAAAATCGACTTTGAAATCGCCGGAATGAAATATCCTGCCGACAGGTGTATCTATGCAGAGACATATGGAATCCGCGATCGAATGAGTCGTCCGTATCGTCTCCACTTTGAAGACTCCCAGCTTGATCTTATCTCCCGCCTCGACTGCATGCAGTCTGCATTTCAGTCCGTGCTCGTCCAGCTTGTTTTTTATCAGCCCAAGAGGAAGCTTGGTGGCCCATATCGGGACATTGAGCTTCTTCTCAAGATACGGTATTGCACCGATGTGATCCTCATGTCCGTGAGTGATCACGATTCCCCTTATCTTTTTGGCGTTCTCGATAAGGTAGGTGAAATCGGGGATGACAACGTCAATTCCGTACATATCGTCATCGGGAAAAGACATTCCGCAGTCTATTATCATGATATCGTTGCCGTATTCCAGGGCAGTCAGATTTTTTCCGATCTCTTCCAGACCGCCCAGCGGTATTATCTTCAGACTTCCGCTTTTCCCCGACTTTATTTTATTGTTGCTGTTGTTCATTCATACCTTCCGTTCAAATTATTTAACTACTATATTCACGAGTTTGTCCGGTACGGCGATTACTTTTACTACGTTCCTGCCGCCTACCAGTTCTTTGACCTCGTCACTTGCCATAACTTCTTTTTCCAGCCCGTCTCTGTCAAGATTGGTTTTAACGTTCATCTTCTTCTTGATTTTGCCGTTCAGCTGAATAACGATTTCGACTTCTTCTCTCTCCATTGCATCGGCTTCCCATACAGGCCATTTTTCTTTGTGCACTGATTCGGTCTTGCCGAGATGCTGCCACATTTCCTCGCAGACATGCGGTGTGAAAGGCGACATCATAGTTACAAGATTTTCAACTGCGCATCTGAACAGTTCTTCATTGAAATCGTCTTCATCCTTATATTTATACATTGCATTTACCAGTTCCATGATCGAGCTTATCGCCGTATTGAAACTGAATCTCTTATCTATATCGTCTCCGACCTTCTTGCAGGTCGCATTGAGCCTGAATCTGAGTTCCTTGTCATGCGCGTCTTTTACGGTATACGAAGATGAACCGCTGCCGTATTTCTCAACAAAATCATAAACCAGTCTGTATACTCTGTTTATGAAACGGTAGCTGCCTTCTACTCCTGCATCGGACCAGTCGAGCTCTCTGTCAGGCGGTGCTGCGAAAAGGATAAACAGTCTCGCCGTATCCGCACCGTATTTATCTATGATGTCGAGCGGAGTGACAATGTTCCCGATCGATTTTGACATTTTCTTGCCGTCTTTTATTACCATTCCCTGTGTCAGGAGGTTTTCAAACGGCTCAGTCGCTTCAATAAGTCCGCAGTCATGCAGAGCCATCTCAAAGAATCTGGCATAAAGCAGATGCATGATAGCGTGTTCAACGCCGCCGATATACTGATCGACATTCATCCAGTAGTCAGCTGCTTCCTTGTCCCAGCACTTTTCGTCATTCCGCGGATCGCAGTATCTTATCTGATACCAGGATGAATCAAGGAAAGTGTCCATTGTGTCGACTTCTCTCCTGGCAGGCTTTCCGCACTTCGGACATACAGTATCGACGAATGTTTTGCTTGTCGCAACAGGCGATTCGCCCTTGCCGGTAAACTCAACATCTTCCGGGAGGAGGACAGGAAGGTTCTCCTCATTTTCAGGCACCCATCCGCAGTCGTCGCACCATATCATAGGTATAGGCGTGCCCCAGTATCTCTGTCTGGAAATTATCCAGTCGCGGAGTTTATATGTGGTCGCTTTTTTCCCGATGCCTTTTTCCTCGAGCCAGGTAAACATCTTCTGAATGGCATCACGGTTGTTCATTCCGTCGAACTCGCCTGAATTGATCATTCTTCCTTCCGCGGCGAATGCCTCCTTAAGGTCATTCACATCGATAGACGGATCATCTGAATCGACAACAGGAATAATATCAATGCCGAATTTCTTTGCGAAATCGAAGTCTCTCTGGTCGTGTGCCGGAACGCCCATGATCGCGCCTGTCCCGTATCCCATCATTACATAATCAGCGATATATATAGGAACTATTGCTCCGTTTACAGGATCAACTGCGTAACGTCCTGTGAACACACCGGTCTTTGGTTTATTTGCAGCGCCTCTTTCGATTTCAGTCATATGCTGGGCGTCATCGATATACTTTTCCACGGCAGCTCTGTATTCACTGCCTTCCGGAATGAGATCATCGATATAAGGATGCTCAGGAGCAAGGACCATGAATGTCGTGCCGAAAAGCGTATCCGGACGCGTAGTAAATACTGTCAGACCTTTGTCATATCCCTGGATCTCAAACGTTACTTCCGCTCCTGTGCTCTTGCCTATCCAGTTTTTCTGCATGATCTTAACTTTTTCCGGCCATCCCGGCAGATTATCGAGATCCTCGAGCAGCTTATCGGCATAGTCAGTGATCTTGAAGCACCACTGCGACAGTGTTTTCTTGCCGACCAGCGATTTGCACCTCTCACACTTGCCGTCAACTACCTGCTCATTAGCCAGTACTGTCTGACAGCCCGGGCACCAGTTGACCTGAGTTTCTTTCTTATACGCAAGTCCCTTTTTATAAAACTGTATGAAAATATACTGCATCCACTTATAATAACTCGGATCGCATGTCTGAACTTCTCTGTCCCAGTCATATGATAGACCCAGCTGACGGAGCTGTACTTCCATCTCATGAATATTGTCCCATGTCCATTTTGCAGGAGGAATATTATGCTGAATAGCCGCATTTTCAGCTGGAAGACCAAAAGAATCGAAACCCATCGGATGCAATACATTATATCCCTGCATCCTCTTGAATCTTGCAACGACATCTCCTATCGAATAGTTCCTGACATGTCCCATGTGAAGTTTCCCCGAAGGATACGGAAACATTTCAAGAACATAATACTTCTTCTTATCATGATCTACTTCAACTTTATCCGGTTTTGTGGTTTCCCAGACATCCTGCCACTTCTTTTCTATGGCTGCGTGATTATACTTATTTTCCATGACTACTCCTCCATCGTGATCATTTTACAATCTGCCCACACTTTTTCAATGTTGTATCTTTCTCTCATTTCAGCTGTCAGCATATTTACTATGATATCACCGTAGTCCATAAGTATCCATCCCGACTCTTTTCTGCCTTCAATATTCTTTGCAAAAATGTTCTTCTGCGCCAGCGCATCTTCGACATCTTCCTGCAATGCGCCTATCTGCCTTTCATTTGCACCTGAAGCAAGGACAAAATAGTCTGCGAAAGAAGATTTTGCAGCAATGTCAATAATCATTACATCAAATCCCTTATTTTTGTCGATCGCTTCGGCTGCAAGCTGCGCGATGTCTTTTGTTTCCATTCGTTTATCTCCTTCCGAAGCAGCGAACCATTCCATGGCATCTATGGTATCATGGTCAATAAAACTTCCCTGCTCCTCTAAAAAACTTATTGTTCCTCTCAGGCTTGCCAGACAAGCCTTGTCAAGATCCTCGTCAGCCAGTCTTCTCAGAATATCCACTCCCGGATAATCACGATTCGGCTCTATGGCATCCGCCAGAAAAACCACTTTCTCAAGCTGCGACATTCCTGCTCTGCCTGTAGTATGAAATGAAACGGCATTCAGTATATCCTGATCTGTTATTCCCCAGTCTCGTTTCATAACTGCCGCAGCGAGTTTGCCGTGCGCCAGATTTGCATTGCCCTTGTACCTGTCGGGAATGCCCGTCTCATCGATCATTCTGTTCAGATCCTCCACAGGTGTTCCACGGAACATATCGTGGAAAAGCGACGCCGTTTCAGCTTTGTCAGGATCTGCCCCGAAACGTTCTGCCATGTCAGCGGCAGTTATCCGGACGCCCTCCGTATGTATTCTCCGTTTCTCCGAGTAATGTTCCTTTATGTAATCATTTATAGATTCTGTGTTCATCGATATAATCTCTTACTTCCTGCGGGAGAAGCCCTTCCGTGCTCTCCCCTTTTCTTACCCTTTCTCTTATTTCGGTCGATGATATATCCAGCCTTCTGTTTTTTATTATTATTACTTCCGTCCCGAATGCTGTTCTGTACAGCGCGGATTTCTGTTCGACTTCATCTTCACGATATCCCGGTCTTATTCCGACCACAATGCCATTGTCAGAAAGAAGTTCATCGGCTTTATACCATGTACCCAAAGCAATAAATGAATCGGTCCCGGTAATAAAATACAGTTTATCTCTGTCTGTGAACTCTTCTCTGAGTTCTCCCAGTGTTGTCGCCGTGTATGAGATCCTGTCCGCATCCAGCTCTTTTGAAGACACTGAAATGTTTTCCAGCAGCATCGCAGCTATCCTAAGCATCTCCAGCCTGTCTGCAGGTTCTGTCAGATGTTTGTCAAGCTTGAACGGCTGAAGCTTTGCAGGCATCAGTATTACTTCATCAAGCCCTGCCATATCTCTTGCATCCTGCGCCAGACACAAATGCCCGTAATGTACCGGATCAAACGATCCGCCCAGCACTCCGACTCTTTTCACTGTATTATTCCTGTTTCTCGAGTTCTATCCCGAGTTCATCGAGGTCTTCCTCGGCTGCCGGTCCCGGTGCTCCTGATACCATGCACTGTGCCGCCTGGTTTTTCGGGAATGCTATGACATCCCTTATAGTCTCTTCACCCAGCATGAGCATTACCAGTCTGTCCAGACCATATGCCAGTCCGCCGTGAGGAGGTGCCCCGTATTTGAAGGCTTCAACCAGGAATCCGAATTTTTCTTCTATAGTGCTGTCATCCATGCCGAGGACCCTGAACATCTTATCCTGAAGATCCTTATCATGTATTCTGATGCTTCCGCCGCCTGCTTCGACACCGTTGATCACAATATCGTATGCTCTGGCATGACACAGTTCAGGATGTTCTTCCAGTTTGTCTATATCTTCAACTGCAGGATGCGTAAACGGATGATGTTCAGCAACATATCTCTGTTCTTCCTCACTGTACTCAAACAGCGGGAAATCCACGACCCATAACATATTGAACACTGCAGGATCCAGAAGGCCCATCTCTTCCGCGACCGCCCGTCTCAGATATCCGAGACTGTCAAAGACAACTTTGGATTTGTCGGCAACGATCAGAATAAGATCATTGTTTCCCGCATCGAATTCCGCTGCTATCTGCGCCAGCATTTCTTCGCTGAAGAACTTATTGACGGACGAAGTGATCCCGTCGGCTGTCTTTTTGATCCATACCATTCCCCTGGCGCCGAAACTCTTAATGTGATCCGTCATCTTGTCGATCTGTTTCCTGCTGTATTTATCCGCACCGTCTGTTATACATATTCCTCTGACGCTGCCGCCTCCGGCGAGCGCATCAGCAAATACTTTGAATTCAGTGTTGCTGATAATATCCATCTGACTAAGATCATGGAGCTCAAATCCGAATCTGGTGTCAGGCTTGTCGCTGCCGTATCTGGTCATTGCCTCCTCCCACTTCATACGCGGGAGAGGAATCTGTATATCGATATTCATTGTTTCCTTGAAAAGCTTCTTTAAAAAACCCTCGTTTACAGCAATGATATCATCTTCATCGATAAACGACATTTCCATATCTATCTGAGTGAATTCAGGCTGTCTGTCAGCACGAAGATCTTCATCTCTGAAACATCTTGCTATCTGTATATACCTGTCCGTTCCACCCACCATCAGCAGCTGCTTAAAAAGCTGCGGAGACTGCGGCAGTGAATAAAAGCTTCCCTTCTGCACTCTGCTTGGAACCAGATAGTCTCTTGAACCTTCCGGCGTCGGTTTCTGCAGATCAGGCGTTTCCACCTCTGTAAATCCGTTATCGAAGAAATAATCTCTTGCTATCTTGCAGACTTTACCTCTGAAAGCAAGATTATCCTGCATCTTTTTCTTTCTGAGATCCAGATATCTGTATTTTAGTCTCAGATTCATATCTACATTATCATCGTCTTTAATATATATCGGCGGCGTTTCCGCTTTTGCATACAGAATAAGGTCATTCGCAAAAATCTCGATATCTCCTGTCGGAATGTCCGGATTAGCCGACTGCCTTTCCCTGACTTTTCCTTTGACACCTACAACATATTCACTTCTCAGCGAATCTGCCCTGTCAAAAAGCTCCTTAGGTATTTTATCGTCAAATACGACCTGGGTGATACCGGTTTTATCCCTGATATCACAAAAGATAAGACCCCCGAGATCTCTTCTTTTTGCTACCCAGCCGTTAAGTACGACGTCTTTTCCGATGTCTCCTGCGCGGAGCTGACCGCACATATGTGTTCTTTTAAAAATGCTTTCCATTGTTCCACCTTCAGTAATAATCTATTTCAGTAATGCTGTGATATCCTCAAATGCCACGGTTTTCTGTTCTCCGCTCTCCATATCCTTGACAGTCGCCTGCCCCGACTCGAGTTCGTCATCGCCGATCACGATTGTCTTTCTGGCGTTGACTCTGTCTGCATACTTGAACTGCCCTTTCAGATTCCGCGCCAGCGAATCCATCTCTATTGAAAAACCGGCCTTCCTGAGTTCAGATACGAGCTTTATAACATATTTTTTGGCCCTGTCGCCCATGAAAGCGATAAATGCATCCGGTCCTTCCGGTTCCGGAATAACAAAGCCGTTTTCTTCCATTGTGATCAGCAGCCGCTCTATTCCCAGACCGAATCCCACGCCTGGCATATGCGGTCCCCCTATCTCTTCGGTAAGATAATCATATCTGCCTCCTCCGCAGACCGTACTCTGCGCTCCGATATTCTCGGAAATAAATTCAAATGCCGTCTTTGTATAATAATCCAGGCCTCTTACGATCCCCGGATCGACCGTATATGCTATATCCATAGCTTCCAGATCGGATTTAAGATCCTCGAACGCCTCACGGCAGTCATCGCACAAATAATCGAGCATTACCGGCGCGCCTTCGACAAGCTTCTGATCTTCCGGAGATTTACAGTCAAGTATTCTCATCGGATTCGTCTCATATCTGCTCTTGCATGTATCGCACAGCTGATCATATTTAGGAGCAAGCCACTCTTTAAGCACTTTTCTGTAATTTTCTCTGCATTCAGGACATCCTATGCTGTTGATCCTCAGTTCGACATCGGTTATACCCATCATTTTAAGGAACTCGTCAGCCATAGCGATTATTTCCGCATCCGCCATCATATCGTCCGTTCCGAATGTTTCGATCCCGAACTGATGGAACTCTCTCAGTCTTCCCGACTGAGGCTTTTCATACCGAAAACAGGATATGTTATAAAACACCTTCGTCGGCTGTACTTCCGCATACAGCTTATTCTCCACAAGCGCTCTCACAACCGGCGATGTACCTTCAGGTCTAAGGCTCAGGCTCCTCTTTGCCTGTTCCCATGTGTACATTTCTTTCTGGACCACATCCGTCGTGCCGCCTACTCCGCGTACAAAAAGCTCTGTATGCTCAAAAACAGGCGTCCGTATTTCCTTGAATCCGTAACGTTTGCAAAGCTCCTCAAAAGCCTTTTCTACATAGTGCCACTTGTATGCGTCTTTTGGCAGCATATCTTTGGTACCCTTAGGTGCGTTCGTAAGCATTGAATAATCCTTCTTTCTTTCTCTCTATCATTTCATCGATCCTGTCGATGTATATTTCATAATTTGATACGTTAGGAACACGTTCAAGTCTGTTTTCATCCGGGAAAAAGACTTTAGTCATTCCCGAAGCGCCCATGGCGATGATCGTCTGCGCCTCTTCCATGATCCTGACATTATACAGGCCTTCCGCTCCCGGAAGTGCATATCCCGTATTTTCCTGAGCTCCCGACATATGTTTCTGCCTGTAAAGATAATATGGCCTGTATCCGCATTCTGCAAGATACGATCTTGCCTTCTCGAGCATCTCCGACACCAGATCAGCCTGTTTATAGTGAAAATCCTTATCGATCTCCACCAGCTTTGACGCTCGTTTTACGGACAGAGAATGCACTGTGATATTCTGCGGTCCGAGTTTCCCGACTTCAGCCAGAGTATTGTCAAAATCCTCTGCCGTTTCCAGCGGAAGTCCTGCAATAACATCGGCATTGATCACTTTGATGCCTGCATTTTGCGCCTCAGCGAAAGCAGCTCTGATGTCTGCACTGTCATGCTTTCTGCCGATCAGTTCAAGTGTTTCATCCTTCATCGTCTGCGGATTGATACTTATTCTCCCGGCCCCTGCATTTAACGCCGCTGCAAGTTTCTCAGCAGTAATAGTATCCGGCCTCCCCATCTCAACAGTGAATTCGGCCAGCTCCGGTCCCCCGAACATATCCTTCACTTTCAGAAGAAACTGCCTGAAATCTTTATCTTCCAGAGTAGACGGTGTACCTCCGCCAATATATATAGACTCGGCGGACCAGCCTTTGTTCTTCATTTCATCAGCGACAAAATCCATTTCCCGGTAAAGGGCTTCCATATATCTGAGCGTTTCACTGTAGGATGTCTGATTTGATGCGAAACTGCAGTACAGACATCTTGTGGGACAGAACGGTATATCTATATATACCCCTGTTGTTTTCTCCGGCGGTGCTCCGAAAGTTTCCTGCTGAAGCCTGTATATATCCAGCGCCAGATCCGCCTTTTCACCGCTTGTGCGGTAATAAGATATCATTTTCCTGCGCGCTGCGGCATATGCGTCTTCTGCATCATGCTTTTTCGCATCCCTGACAAGCTCTCCGGCAAGTTTTACCGGCCTGATCCCGGTAAGTATCCCCCATAAGGGTCTGACGCCGGTAAGACTTGAAAGCTCGTCGTATATCCTGCTTTTTACGATGTTTTTATCGTCCTGCTCTGTAAAAATAAAATCCGCATTCACTGCGTCGCCGGCTTCTGCGATCTCATATTCGTCCGGACGAAGGAACAACTTTATCAATTCTTCATATTCATGATTGTTGCTGACACCCTGCAATACTATTTTATACAAAAGGATTATGCTCCTTTTCAAATCCGATAGTCGTCGGACCCATATGCCCCGGCAGCACTTTCGTCTCATCCGGCAGCACAAACAATTTTTCATGAACTGACTTGGCCAGATCATCAAATGAGCCGCCGGCAAAATCCGTCCTGCCGACCGAAGCGCAGAAAAGCGTATCACCGCTGAACACAACTCCGTCTGTAATAATGCACATTCCGCCTTTTGTATGGCCGGGCGTCATCGTGAATCTGAGCTTTATTCCGCCCACATCCAGCGTATCACCCTCATCCACTGTTATATCCGCCTTCACAGCGACCGGGACTCCTGTCCACATTTTCGACTGATTCAGTTCGGGATCTTCCAGCATTTCCGTTTCATATTTCGATGCAACAACTTTTACATCAGGAAATTCATTCTGATATTCTTCAACACCGCCGATATGATCTGAATGGCCGTGCGTCAGAATAATATATTCAAGATCGACATTGCTTTCCCTGATTTTTTTCACCATTTTTATATCATATCCGCCCGGATCGACTATAAAGCCCTTGTTAGTATCCTCATCCGTAACGAGATATGTATTTACCATGAGAAATCCGCTCGGCATATTTTCGATATTCATTACATTTCTCCTATGCGTTCGTCCTGTAAACTTCCAGAACACTCGGCACGCTTTTGAGATTCAAAAGCAGCTTTGCCATCTGCGCAGTATCCGATATTGAAAGTGTCAATATAATGGTGACCACCTGATCCGGATCCATTTTTGTGTTTACGCCTACGATACGTACATCCATACTTTCACAAACTTTGGAAAGATCCGAAAAAAGTCCTTTTCTGTCATCGCATACCACCGTAACATCGGCATCATATTCCTTGCCTCTGCTGAGATCCCATTCCACTTCTATGAATCTGGCCCTTTCGTCCGGAGGCATAGCCTGTATATTAACACAGTCTCTTCTATGTACGGAAATACCCCGTCCTTTTGTGATGAATCCTACGATATCATCTCCCGGGACAGGGTTGCAGCAGTGCGCCATCCTTATCAGCAGATTGTCCATGCCTTTAACAATGACTCCCGGGTTGTCGCGCTTTGACTTTGCACGTTCCTTGGCCCGATTCCTTGCTTTTTCCTCATTAAACAAAACATCTTCTGTGTTTTCTTCTTTTTTCCTGGCTTCAGCATTTTCCTGTTCATAGTATCCTATGAGTATCTTGCCGGTCTTGGCAACGAAAGTGCCTCCGTTGGCCAGCTGATTGTAGAGCTCTTCGGGATTGTTGAAATTCATCTCTTTCGTGCACTTCAGTATATATGCATTCCTTATGATATCCCTGACATCATATCCTCTTTTTCTGATGTACTTGTCGAGAGCATCCTTGCCTTTTTCAACATTATCTGATTTTGACTCTTTCTTGAGCCACTGGCGGATCTTGTTTCTGGCTGTGGTAGACTTTGCAATATTCAGCCAGTCTATTGATGGTCCTCCTGAATTCGGGTTCGTCAGAATTTCGACGATATCACCGTTTTCCAGTTTATGGTCGATAGTGACCATTTTCCCGTTTACTTTTGCCCCTATACACTTCACTCCGACATCAGTATGGACTTTGAATGCAAAATCCAGAGGAGTTGCTCCCGCCGGGAGCTCCATTACATCTCCCGCCGGTGTAAAGACAAAAACCTGTGAGGCAAATAGATCGACTTTCAGAGTATCCATAAACTCTTTCGGATCTTTTGTATCGGCCTGCCATTCAAGCGCCTGCCTCAGCCAGGCAAGCTTGACTTCTTCTTTATCTTTGGAAATGCCTTCTTTATATTTCCAGTGCGCGGCAATACCGTATTCAGCGATCCGGTGCATTTCATATGTACGGATCTGAACTTCAAACGGTCTTCCGTTATCTCCCATAACAGTGGTATGAAGAGACTGGTACATATTAGGTTTAGGCATAGCAATATAATCTTTGAATCTTCCCGGTATCGGCGTCCACATAGTATGGACTGTACCCAGGACAGCATAACAGTCCTTGATATTCTCAACTATTACTCTGACAGCCATCAGATCGAAAATCTCGTCAATGTCTTTCTTCTGATAAACCATCTTGCGGTAAATGCTGTAAAAATGCTTTGAACGGCCATAGATTTCAAACCTGATATCCGTCTTTTCCAAAGCACCCTTTATCTCTTCAATAACATGATCGAGAGCCGCCTGACGTTCGTCCTTTTTGGCATTGAGCTTCATTTCGATATCTCTGTATGCCTCGGGATACAGATGCTTCATAGCAATATCTTCCAGTTCGAACTTCATGGCAAAGATCCCGAGACGGCTGGCAAGCGGTGCATATATATCCAGCGTTTCCTGACATTTGTCATGGATCTTCTTCTCGCTCATGTAGTTTATTGTTCTCAGATTGTGCAGCCTGTCGGCAAGTTTTATGATCAGTACTCTGATGTCTTTGCTCATGGCCAGGAACATCTTTCTCATGCTCTCAGCCTGTCTGATTTCTTTACTGTCGGCAACAAGAGAACTTAGTTTCGTGACACCATCGACAAGGAGAGCGATTTCTTCTCCGAAATCAGCTGTAAGCTGTTCTTTGGAATAATCTGTATCTTCCACAATATCGTGAAGAAGCCCTGCTGCAACCGTTGCTTCATCCATCCCAAGGTCAGCCAGTATTTTTGCGACTGCCATGGGATGTATGATATACGGTTCTCCGGATTTTCTGAGCTGACCTGTGTGCATTTTTTCCGCGACATCATAAGCCCGTGATATAAAATCTATATCATAGTTTGGATTTATTGCTGTGATGCTGTCCAGAAATTCCTGCCTGGTCTCCATTAACTCTCCCTCTGTGTAATAATATTACTTCTTCTTCCCTTTTTTCTTGCTGTTTTTCGACTTTTTCTTTTTGCCGGAATTATTCTGACTGCTTCCGTTATTCTGAACAGCAGGTGCTGCTTTGACCTCCGATACATTATCCTGTTCTTCGATCTGCACATTTTCAGCCTTGACTTCTATTGCTTCAGCCGCCTTGTCTTTTTTCGGCGCCCCCTGGTACTTGCTCTTCTTCTTTTTGGAAGAACCGGCGATTTGTTTCTGATACGATGATTCTTCACTCGCATGTGACATCTGATAATATAACGGTGAACACAGGCATATCGATGAATATGTTCCCGTTATTACACCAACCATAAGAGGGAGGATAAATTCTCTGATGGTTGCATTCGTCATCAGAAGAAGCGGAACCATGACTATCAGTGTCGTGAACGATGTCATGACTGATCTTGTCAGCGTCTGGTTGATACTCTTGTTTATCAGCTCTATCTGACTTGTCCGCTTCATGAATCTGTTATTTTCTCTTATTCTGTCGAATATTACAATCGTATCATTGATCGAATATCCTACAACCGTCAGGATAGCCGCAATAAACGGGTTGTTTACCGTGATCCTGAACACTGCGTAGAACGCGCACACAACCAGAACATCGTGCAGAAGTCCTGCCAGTGCGGCGGCTCCGAATTTCCATTCCCGGAATCGCAGCCTTATGTAGATCAGCATACCGAGCGCCGCCAGTAGCAGTGCTTCGATTGCATTATGCCGCAGTTCCTTTCCTATAGTGGCACCGAAGTTTTCTATTTCGAGTATGTCGGAATTTTTGATCCCGAACTGACTCTTCATATCTTTGATAATCTTGTCTCTTGCAACATTGTCCAGTGAAGTTGTAGTTTTTATGATGACTTCTTTATTTCCTGTGCCTGAAAATACAACGGACATCTGCTTTGTATTGGCCCCGTTTTCTTTCATGACATCTTTGATTTCCGAAGTGGAAACCTGTTTGTGCATATTGATATGCATCATCGTTCCGCCTGTAAAATCTATGCCGTAATTGAAACCGCCGATTATGAATGCGACCAGACCGATCCCTATTACTGCCGCAGAACAGCAGTAGAATATCTTTCTGCGTCCGATAAAATTGAACTCGCGTTTTATATCAAATGCAGGTCTGCCGTCTGCTCCGACTCCGAACATTTTCGGTGTCCCGAATTTATGACTGCCGGCAAGCAAATTCAGGAATATCTGAGTAATGAATGCAGCAGTGAAAATACTGGCGATAACAGAGAGCATCAGAGTCCATGCAAAGCCTCTGACAGCACTTGTACCTATCTGATACAGTATCACTGTCGCGATAAGTGTTGTCACCTGCGAGTCTATAATAGTTGTAAGTGCCCGTTTATAACCGGTCTGGACAGCGACCCTGACGGTCTTGCCCGCTACTATCTCCTCCGTAATTCGTGAGAAAATAATTACATTTCCGTCTACTGCCATTCCGATACCCAGGATGATACCTGCAATACCCGGCAGTGTCAGAACACTCCCCATCACTGCCATGGCTATGACGATAAGCAATATATATAATGTCAATGCCAGGTCTGCAGCGACGCCCATGATCCTGTATCCGAATATCATAATGAGGTATATTATGATCAGACCAACTATACCTGCTTCTATGCTCTTAGTGAGTGCATTGTATCCTATTTCAGCCGTCTGAGATGAAGATGTTACTTCATGCAGCGAAACAGGAAGCGAACCGCCTCTTATGAGTGCGGCCAGATTTGATGCCGAAGCCTTAGTGAAGCTGCCTGAGATCTCGCATTTTCCTCCGGAAATAACTTCACTAGGCACAGGTGCGGAAATGACTTCTCCGTCCAGTGTAATAACAATACTCGTTTTCTTTGCACTGTCACCGTAGATATTCTTCGATGTCCCGCCGTTCATGCATTTTTCAGTCGCCTTGGCAAAGGCCTTGGCTCCCTTGTTGCTCATTTCGACATTTACGACATATCCGCTGTTCTGAGTACTCTGTCCCGATTCAGCTTTTTTGATGTCCCCTCCGTCGAGAACGTGTGTCCCGTCTGCCAGTGTAAATTCGAGTTTGGCAGTTTTGCCGATCTGCTTGATAGCATCCTGAGTATTCGTGACACCCGGCAGTTCGACTCTGATCCTCTTGCTGCCTTCGATAGCAACAGTCGGATTTGCAATGCCCATCTCGTCTACACGCTTATTTATTACTTCCTTTGTCTGTTCCATGAGTTTTGTCAGTTCAGATCCTGTCTTGTTTGTATCTGCCTGCAAAACAACATAAACTCCGCCCTTTATATCAAGTCCGAGCTTGATACTGTCCTTGACAGCTTTGATGCTGCCGATTCCAAAGAGCGTAACGTACCAGCCTGCGACCGTAACAACTACGATCAGTATGGCCAGAACCTTCCTTGTTCTGTCTTTCATATTAGCACCCGCCTTTAATTTATTTTTGCATACCTTATATTTTACACTTTTTGGTACTTGTATACAACCCTTGACCGTTCAAAGACTGCATTCTTCCCATTCGTAATAAATAGGCTATCCTGCTGGATAGCCTATGAGCTGCAAATAAAATATTCTTACTTGTTATCTGCGTTTTCTTCTGCAGTCTCTGCATCTTCTTCTGCAGTTTCTTTATCTGCTTCTTCAGCTGCCTTCTCTTCAGCCAGTCTCGCATTCTCAGCTTCAAGGTCTGCCTTTGTTTTTAATCTCTTAGGCATAGGACGTTTAACTTCTTCTTCCTCCGGCTCTTCTTCAGGTTTCTCAGGAGCTCTCTCCGCAGGATTCACAACCTTTGATACTGCCCATCTCATCATTTCAAACTTGACTTTGTCAGCACCGACCTGAACGACGATCGATTCGTCTTTCGTTTTGACGATCTTTCCGCATATGCCTCCTATAGTGATGATCTGATCACCGACACGGAGCGCACTTCTCATTGAATTGACTTCTTTTTCCTTTTTCTTCTGAGGTCTGATCATCAAGAAATACATGACTGCGATCATCAAAACCAGAAATATAAGCCCAGCATAACTACTCATTATTATTTCCTCCTTTGGAATATACCTTTTCTATCATGGTGCCGGCGATGGGGATCGAACCCATACGGTGTTGCCACCACAGGATTTTGAATCCTGCACGTCTGCCAGTTCCATCACGCCGGCCTGAATCGCCTAAAATAAACTAGAACGGCACATTGAAATATTATATATTATGCGTCCGTCATCGTCAACTCCTCCTCCGAAATAATGCGCAATTTTTTACGCCCCAGAATATCGTACATTACCGGAATTACAACCAGCGTCATAAGCGTAGCATAAAGCAGTCCGCCAATGCATACGATAGCCACCGGCTGCATCATTTCAGACCCGTTCCCTATCCCCGCAGCAAGAGGTATCAGCCCTAATACCGTCGTCAGAGCCGTCATCAGCACAGGCCTTATTCTGGCTGCGCCGGCCTCTACGATGGCCTGCCGTTTCTCCATGCCGCCCATCCTCAGCTGATTGAGATAATCTATCAGAACGATCGCGTTGTTGACAACTACGCCCTGCAGCATAATGAAGCCGATCATAGACACGACGCTTAACTCGTATCCCGTGATGATGAGACCTATCATGCCGCCTGTGAACGCCAGCGGAACAGTAAACATTACTATGAACGGAGCCCTCAGCGACTGGAACTGTGCGACCATTATCAGATAAATCATCAGCATGCCGAGCAGAAGCATTTCGCCCAGCTGACGCATGGCATCCATGATAGTGTCATACTCGCCGCTGAATTCAACAGTAACATACGACGGCAGATCCATCTTATCGACCGCTGATTTTATCCTGTCCGTGGTCTTAGTAATATTATATCCGTCGCCGGCATTGGCAGTGACATTGACCATTCTCTTCTGATTCTCTCTGTATATGATGTTCAGCGACTCGCTCTTCGAAATATCCGCAACGTCCTTCAGTCTGACAGAAGACGCCGCACCAGAAGAAGATGCTGCCGTCGAACCGCTGCCGGCCGCGGAACTGCTCCCGGCTGTAAGCTTGAAATTGCCGAGGCTTTTCTCTGTCATGCCTGCACCGATGCCGCCCTCTATTATCACGTCGCGCGATGCACCGTCATACTGCACGGATGTCGCCGTCACCTTTTTCTGCAGCGCGGCCGAGATCTGGGAATATATCTGCGCAGCTGTCAGTCCTTTTTTCATAGCTGCGTTCTTATTTATCGAAACCTTAAGTTCAGGAGTTGACTTATCGCTGATGTTGGACACATCCTTTACGCCCTTCATCGTTCTCATTTTGTTCTCGATCTTCACGGCCGCATTCCTGAGGTCGCCGAGATTGTCTGAATACACATACATGCTGATACTATTACCGCCGAGTGATGATGAATATGACGAGATGTCCATTGCTCCCACAGCAGTAATGTCGCAGTTGTACTTCTTCGACATCGCTTCTATCCTGCGCGCCGTCGCCGGTGCATCCTTGACATGCTCATCGTCCATCAGTATATACATCGAAACGTCATGATAATCGCTGTCTCCAGCGTCGAGCCCCAGCATTGAAGTTGTCGTGCTTGAAAGCATCACTCCCACCGTATCAACCCCCGTCATCCCCTGTACTTTTGAGCTGATGCTGTCGCAGGTCTTCTCGGCCTGAGTCCTCGTAGTCTCCTCAGGCATAGTTATCTGCACAGAGATCTGCTGAGTAGCCATACTCGGCATGAAAACGAATCCCCTCGCGAAAATGACGACACCGGAAAGAACAAGCAGCCCGCATGAAACTATCAGCACGGCAGCCTTGTGACCAAGCGCCCATTCCACAGCTTTTTTATATTTCTGCATCGCTTTGCTGTCATGTGACAGAACAGTATTTTCTTTTGGCTGTTTCAGCATGACCGACCCCATCACCGGCACCATGGTAAGCGCTATGAAAAGGCTTGCCAGCAGCGAATACGCTACGGTGAGAGCCATATCGACAAAGAGTTCCCTGGTAAGGCCCTGCACGAAAACGATCGGTATGAAAACACATATAGTCGTCAGCGTTGATGCTGTGATCGCACCTGCAACCTGTGACGCGCCCGAAACCGCAGCCTTTATCATGCCGTATCCGAGCGCCCTGAGCCTGTAGATATTTTCTATTACTACTATCGAATTGTCCACAAGCATGCCGACGCCCACCGCAAGTCCCGCCAGCGAGATAACATTCACGGTGACACCCGTAAAATACATCAGCACTATGGCAAATGTAACGCTTATCGGTATCGACAGCGCTGTTATCAGTGTCGGTCTCCAGTCTCTCAGGAAAAATATGAGTATGAGCACTGCCAGGAGCGCGCCCAGCAGAATGTTATTCAGGACAGAGCGTATGACCATGTGTATATACTGCCCCTGATCTGAAAGTGTATCGAACTTAAGCCCCTTGTATTCTTTTTCGAGTTTTTTAAATTCAGTCTGCACATTGTCAGCGGCTTCCGCCGTCGAATAATCGGACTGTTTGTTGAAAGTCAGAAGTATCCCGTCCTTGCCGTTGACTTTCGCGTATACTTCATTGCCGTTGTTCATATATCTTACTGACGCGACATCGCCGAGCCTCACCGGTTCAACGCCCGATATGCCGCTGTCCGCGATGATCAGATTCTTCAGTGTGTCGACAGAATCGATCTTGTTGCCGATGCTTACCATAAGATCAGAGCCGCTGTCCGATATGTATCCCGCCGGCATATCTATATTCTGCGCCGCCAGAAGCTGAGCGATGTTGGCCTTTGTCAGCGAACCGGCAAGATTCACCGCATTGACCGCCGTGCTGCTGCCGCTTTTAAGCTGTGCCAGAGAGGATTTCAGCTGTGAAATCGCCGAAGCTATAGAGCTTTGTCCAGATGTCACTTCCGACATTGAATTCGCTAATTTCTGCAGTGCAGTATCACAGCCGACAGCAAGCCTGGCTTTGGCAGCGCTGACTGAGGCAAGACTGCTGTCGATAGTGTCAAGGTCGATCCCCATGCTTTTCAGCTGCCCGTCATAGGCGGTCAGACTGTTCTTCATCGTATCTATCTGCTTCTGAACTGCTGCCGCTGCCGCGGTATTCCCGGAAGCTTTCAGATCGTCCCTCTTCGATACCAGGATCCTTATCGAGTCGATCGTTTCACCTGCCGTTCCTTTTAAGGCCGTCAGCTGCGTCTGCTGTGCTTCTATTTGTTTTTTGGACTTTGCAAGCAGGCTCTGCTTTTTCTCCGCAGCGGCAATATTTTTTTTCAGCCCGGATTCGCTGCTGCCGTATTGTCCGGAAACAGCCGCTTTCATTCTTTTGTTCGCTTTGTCGATTTTCTTCTGACTGAGTCTGACATTTATCGTCTGTTCAACAAGACCTGATTCTGTAACACTTGCTATCCCTTCAGTTCCCTGCAGCTTTCTGCTGAGAGTATTTTCAACCAGCGATGAAAGCTCCGGAGTCTTTGTATCTTCTCTGCTGACAGCCGCTATAGTAACAGGTATCATATTCGGATTCAGCTTATATATGATCGGTTTTTCGACTGCATCGCCGAACTGGCCCGAAACCATATCTATCTTGTCTCTGATATCTACAGACACAGTATTCAGATCCGCTCCGTTGTTGAACTCGAGCATTATCATTGAATAATTTTCCGCTGATATGGAATTGATGCTTTTCAGATTCTCCAGAGTTGCCATCTGCTCTTCCATAGGTGATGTGACTGTCTTTTCCACCTCTTCCGGAGCAGCGCCGCTGTCAGTCGTTATGACCGCGACATAAGGAAGATCGAACGCAGGAAATAAATCCGGCGTCATTTTGCTGAATGCAACAAAACCGAATACTATTATCAGCACTATTACCACCAGAACAGTGAATGGTTTTTTGACGCTTATACCTGCCAGCATATTTTCTCCCCTGTAGATTTATTATTATACCAAGAAACTGTACTTTTTTGTATAAAAAAATCAGGAAGCCTCAGCTTCCTGATCATTATGGTGCGCCTGATCGGATTTGAACCGATACGGTCTCCCACACGCCCCTCAAGCGTGCGCGTCTGCCGATTCCGCCACAGGCGCATATATAGCCGTTCACCCGAACAGCTATTATAATATAACACTCTTCAAGTGTATTTTCAACACCTTTTTTGTCTTTTTTTTATTTATTGCCGGCAGCCGATTTTGTCTTGTTTGCCGCGGCATTATCTGTTGCATTTGTACTGGTGCTGCTGGAACCTGTAACTTCATATTTGCACTTCCAGTTTCCGCACCCGTAATAATAATTGTTGAATGAAGGTGAAACAGTTCCTTCCAGCGAAGGCGCCTTGATCGCGCCATACGTCTTATACAGTACACAGTAATATGGCAAGTCGCTGTTTATTACCTGCTTTATTTGTTTATATTTATTGACGGCTGTATCCTCTTCAATGCCGAAACCCATCTGATTCAGATATCTGTCCAGTTTAGTATTCGAATATCCTATAAAGTTCGATGTCCCGTCAGTCGACAGAATATCTCTCAGATCGCTGAGTTCATTCATGCTGTATCCGCCGTAAAACAGATCATAGTCTCCCTTCTTCAGAGCCTTGAGATAAGCTTTCTCCGACGTGCTCCTGACCACATTGACATGTATGCCGAGACTTTTCAGCGATCTGCTGATGATCTTAACGGCAGAATATCTGGTGCTGCTGTTGTTGACCAGGATCGTAAGCGTAAGCTCCTTGCCCTCTTCATCCTCAAGCATATCATCATGATCGTCATCGGCATATCCGGCGTCCTCGAAAAGCACAGCCGCTTTGTCCAGATCATATGCATAACGGTCCCCTGAGCTCTTGACCCCGAGATATCCCGGATAATACAGATTATCGTTGCGCATGCCGCTGCCGGAATAGCAGTTCTGGATTATTGCCTTATTATTGACTGCTGTCGCAATCGCCTGCCTTATTGTCTTATTCTCCATCTCCGTCTTTTTGATATTAAATCCTATCATCTCCATCTGGGATGACGCGAAATTCTTTATCTTCACTGCCGATTTCTCTATGCTTCCCTCGCGGGTCGGACTTTTCGATATCAGCAGAGATATCGTGCTCGACTGAATCAGATTAAATGCCGATGCCGCGCTCTTATTAGGTATTACTGATATTTTTACTGTATTGACCGCCATATCGCCGTGATAATCCGCATATGCTTTAAGTGTCAGCAGTCTCGTAGTATCAAACGATGAATACTTATACTGTCCCGTTCCGACAGGTCTGAAATTTTGTTTCGCCGCCAGAAGAGTCGATACACTGTAGTCGTATCTGTGAGCCGGCAGTATCGGAAACGTCAGATGCGCGACCGACATGTCGCTGGCTGAATCGAAATATATCCTGCAGGTCCTGCTGTTGATTTTCCTTACTGATGTAATATCTTTGACAAGATCATAATATCTGCATTTTGACCCCTCAGCCTTATATGCCTGCACCGAAAAAACCACATCCGTCGCGGTAAGCTGTCTTCCGTCCTGGAAATTCGTTTTGACCAGCACAACGGTAATGCTCTTTGCCGCCTGATTTACAGCGATCCTCTTGGCCAGATTCTTAGTCGGTGTAAGTTCATTGTCAAGCGAATACAGACCGTCATATATTAACTTCGTAATATAATAGGTATCTTCATCTGTAGATATGGCCGGATTCAGCGTTTTCACGCTGTTCATTGCCAGAAGGACCTCATTCTTAGTCTGATATTCAGTGCCTCCCGATGAAGTAGTCGTGCTGCTTCCTGTCCCGCATCCTGCGAGACATACTGAGATCATTACCGCTGCTGCAGCAGTAATGATCCATTTTATTTTCTTTTTGCTTATAGTCCTATCCATTTATTTCTTCCAATAACCTGTCAATCTGAGCATACAGTTCTGCCAGAGAACCGTCGTTATTTATAATCCTATCTGCAAGCGCGCGTTTTTCAGATTCCGGCATCTGACTGTCTATTCTGGCCTTTACCTCTGCGGAAGAAGCCCCGTCTCTCTCAGATACTCTTCTGATCCTGGTCTCCTCCGGCGCCGTTACCAGCCAGACGCGGTCAACCTCTTTGTAAAACCCTGTTTCAAACAGAAGCGGCACATCTGCAAACACCGGATCGCTCTGCGGATTTTCAAGGCCTTTCATGATTATATCACGTATCTCCGCATGTGTTATATCATTGAGCACCTTTCTCTTTTCTTTGTCACTGAATACTATCGCAGCCAGCGCCTTTCTGTCAAGATTTCCATCTTTCATGACAATATCTTCACCAAATGCCGAAACCAGCCTGCCGATCGCTCTGCCGTCAGGCATGACAATTTCATGAGCAATTTTATCGGCGTCAAACACCTGATAACCCTGTTCAGTGATATAGTCTGTGACAGTCGACTTTCCGCTGCCTATGCCTCCTGTTATTCCTATCTTCAAACCGTTCCTCCCGAAACATCTGCACTACTTCATTTCGTACCAGCTGCCGCCTTCACTCAGATCAACCCTGAGAGCGACTTTAAGCTTCATCGCATTCTCCATGCAGTCTCTTAGTATTTTTTTCACAGCTTCCTCTTCTTCTTTATGCGTCTCTATGATCAGTTCGTCGTGCACCTGAAGTATCAGATGCGATTTCATTCCTCGCAGTGCATCCTGCACTCTTATCATAGCGATTTTGATGATATCCGCGGCGCTTCCCTGTATAGGGCTGTTCATGGCCAGCCTTTCTCCCAGCTGCCTTACCATATACTGTGATGCATTGATCTCTTTTATTATCCTCTTTCGGCCGAGGATAGTTGTGACATATCCGTTTTCCCTGCAGAATTCCACGCGGCTGTCCATGAATTTCTTGACAGCCTGATGCTTTTCAAAATACTGTTTTATGTATTCATCAGCTTCCTGCCGGCTAACATGTATATTCGACGAAAGACCGAACGCACTCATGCCGTATATGACTCCGAAATTCACGGCCTTGGCCCGGCTTCTCTGCTGAGAAGTGATTTCGTCTTCAGGTATGCCCAGTACTCTCGCCGCTGTCGCCCTGTGAATATCCTCACCGTTGTTGAATGAGGAAATGAGCTCGCTGTCATCACTCATATGCGCAAGAACTCTCAGCTCTATCTGAGAATAATCCGCTCCTACCAGCTTGTATTCTTCCGACTGCGGAACAAATGCTTTCCTGATTGTACGGCCGAGTTCCTGCCTTATAGGTATGTTCTGCAGATTCGGATCGGAACTGCTTATCCTGCCTGTCGCCGCGACAGTCTGATTGAAATGCGCATGTATCTTTCCGTCTTTCGCTATGAGCGGTATGAGTCCGTCTATATATGTTCCCTTAAGTTTTGTCAAAGTCCTGTATTCCAGTATCTTCGGAATTATCGGATGATCATCCGCACGTTTTTCGAGTGTCTCCGCATTTGTGGAATATCCGGTTTTCGTTTTCTTGCCGGCCTGTATCCCGAGTTTTTCAAAAAGGACCGGTCCGAGCTGCCTGGTTGAATTAATATTGAATTCCTCACCTGCCAGATCATATATTTCTGATGTCAGACCGTCGATAGTACTGCCGATCGCATCGCCGATCTCTCTGAGCTTGCCGCGGTCCACTGAAAAGCCAATATACTCCATATACGCCATTACTTCGGCCAGAGGAAATTCCACATCGTACAACACGGTCCCGAGGTCTCCGTTTTCTATTTCTTCTTTCTCGGCCTCAGCCAGTCTGGTGACGATCATGCACCATCTGAGTCCGTAATCGCTGAATTTGGGCCTCAAATCTGTGAACATATCGATCTGTGCCCCGGCATCAAGAAAGTCCTTTTGTGTTTCTATTGCCTCACCGAAATATTCTTCAGCAAGAACAGTAAGACTGTAGTTGCTTCTTCCGGAATCAAGAACGTATTTGGCGACTGATGTGTCAAATGCAGTAATGATTTTTTCCGCGCCGCAGCACATGAGCATATAGTAATCATAAATCAGATCATGTCCGGTCACCCGCAGTCCGCGTGATGATACCGCTGAGGCAAATATCCTGTGCAGTCCCGGTTCATCCGCCTGACTTCCGCCGAAGTCTATGTAGTAGTAATCTTTTTCGGCAAGTACGGAAGCCCCTGTCATTACAGGTGAATCACGGTGATCCGCATCTCCGAATATTTTCAGCGTTATTTCCCCGCCGGTCCCTATTTTTTCCAGAAGCTCACTGAGTCCGTTACCGTCGGTTATCATATGCATTTCCGCTTCTTCAACGACCTTCCGGGACGATATCGCTGCGGCTTTCACGCCTGCCTGCGATCCGAGCTTCCTCAGAAACGAATTGAACTCCAGTTTTTTGTAAATTTCTGTGAGCGCCTTCATATCAGGCTCCTCTTTTTTATAATCGTCAAAATCTATTTCCAGCGGAACGTTCACATTGATGGTCGCAAGACGTTTGCTCATAAGCGCCTGCTGCGCGTACTCTTCAATGTTATCTCTCATTTTGCCTTTTTTCAGCTTGTCTGTATTTTCCAGGACACCTTCAACGCTTCCGTATTCGACTATGAGCCGGCCGGCCGTCTTCGGCCCTACGCCCGGAACGCCCGGAATGTTATCAGAAGCATCGCCCATCAGTCCCTTGTAGTCGATAAACTGCGTCGGCGTAAAACCGTATTCCGCGATCATCCTGGCCCTGTCATACAGTTCGAACTGTGAAACGCCCCGCTTTGTGAAAATGATCTGCGTGATGTCTGTAGCCAGCTGAAATTCATCTTTGTCCCCGGTTATTATCAGAGGAGACAGTCCTTGTTCTTCCGCTTCTCTGGCAATGGTGCCGATGAGATCATCGGCTTCAAAGCCTTCCATCTCAACGATCTTAATATTCATTGCTGCAAGCACCTCTTTAATGACCGGCAGCTCCATCGCCAGTTCAGGCGGCATTTTCTTCCTCCCGGCTTTATATTCAGCATATTCTTTATGTCTGAATGTCGGCGCCTTGAGATCAAAACATACTGCTATATGATCGGGTTCATAGTCGCTTTCGATCTTGTTCAGCATATTAAGAAAACCGTACACTCCCTGAGTATACAGTCCGTCTTTTGTGATCATGGGTTTTTGCATGGCATAATACGCCCTGTTCATAAGGCTGTTGCCGTCGATTATCACTATCCTGTTATCCATATTCCACCTCGGGTACAAGTTTATCAGAAAAGGGACTCATACTCAATTACTTTTCTGTGATATACTGTTCGAAAAGGAGATCATAACAATATGAACGATTATCATACACATACATCATTTTCAGAGGACTCGGAAACTCCCATGGAGCAGATGCTGGAGAAAGCATATCAGCTGGGACTGAAACAGCTGGCAGTCACAGATCACTATGACCCAGACTTTCCCGATGACGAATGGACATTCGACCTCGATTTCGACAATTACTGGCAGGCCCTGTGTGAAAACGAAGACCGCTTCAAAGATAAGATAGAACTCGTCAAGGGCATAGAAATAGGCATACTGCCCGGTGACACCCTGGCCAAGTGCAGAGACACCGCCGAAATGTTTCCCTATGATCTTGTGATCGGTTCATTTCACGCTTTCAACGGATACGACCTGGACCGGCGCAATTTCGAGGGGATGGAGAAGGAAGAGATCATTCCCCGTTTCTACAGCATCATGTATGACTGTCTCCGTTCGTTCCATGACTTCGACATTATCGGCCATTTTAATATAATAGACAGATATCTGGATTTTAAGCCCGATTATTCCGGCGTGCGCGACCTCATCGCGGAAATACTGAAGATACTGATAGATGAAGACAAATCCATCGAGCTCAACACTTCCAGCTACAGATACGGGATGGGTGAACGCACTCACGCTTCGAAAGATATCCTTATGCTTTACCGCGACCTCGGAGGCAGAAATGTTACCATAAGCTCCGACGCCCACAAACCGGAACAGATCGCGCTTGAATTTGGAAAAGCCCGCGACATCTTACGTTCCGCAGGCTTTGAAAGACTATCTGTTTATAAAGGACGTCAGCGTTCCGAAATATCATTCTGACCTTTTTGTTCGTTTGTACCGTTTTCTTCAAGAGCCTGACGAATATACGAGAAATGCCTGCGTATCGCCTCGCGCCCTGATGTTTTATCTCTGGCAGCGAGACAGGATACGATATCTCTGTGCGCTTCCTGAACATGACACCGGTTAGGGCCCTTGAGCACCTCTTTCCTCATCTCAAGGATGAACATATCGAAAACATCCGAAAGAGCTCTTAAAATACTTTGTATCATTATGTTTTTCGATGCTTCCGCTATTGCAAAATGTATTTTCTTGTCCCACTGGACGTTTTCTTCTTCGCTGATATTTTCCTCGAGTTTCTCTATATATACTTCCATTTCGGCGATTTCTTCCTCTGTGATATTATCCACGGCGAGAGTGAAAGCTTCCGATTCAAGCGCAAGCCTCAGATCATTCAGCTACATGTAGTCCATTTTATTTAGAATGAACATGATCGACAGCGACTCTGTGATGTTCTCATCAAGATCACACACCACATAATTTCCTGCTCCCTGCTGACTTGAGACAAATCCCATTATCTTGAGCATATGTATGCCTTCGCGCACAGAATTTCTGCTCAGTCCGAGTTCTTCCGCAATATTCCTTTCAGGCGGCAGCTTTGAACCGATTTTCAGTTCTCCGCCGATAATACTATCTTTTATATACCGCACTACTTTTTCATAAGCCTTATCACCCTCTGCTGTACATTCTGTCATTGCAGCTTCCTCCTCAATATGCTATATCAGCGGTGCCATGACCTTCATCAGAAATCCGCTGACCTTCATAAACAAAGACCTGTTTTTTACATCCTCTATCGTTTCCAGCTGACTCTTCGATTTTGTAAGCAGGAAATCTTCCTCTATCTTTCCGACTTCTCCTACGTCGTACATGAACAGTCCGCACTCGTAATGCAGATAGAAGCTGCGATAATCAAGATTTACAGATCCTACCGCTGCTTTTCTGTTGTCGCTGACCATAAGCTTTGCATGGACGAAACCCGGCGTGTACTCATATATCTTTACCCCTGACTTTATCAGCTCCGCATAATTACTTTTCGCCAGGGCAAACGCATATTTTTTATCCGGTATATGCGGAAGTATTATCGCGACATCAACACCTCTTTCAGCAGCGAACTTCAGAGCATCTTTTGTTTCATAATCCAGCACAAGATAAGGCGTCATGATATGAACATACTGTCTGGCGTCATTGATGATTTTCAGATAGACATTCTGGGCCACATCTTCATCATCGAGAGGTATATCATCATAAGGTATCACATACCCTGTTTCGCGATTCATTGCAGCCATTTCCTCAGGCAGATAGTCCCCCGGAATCAAATACTTCTGGTAATCAGTTTCCTCTTCTCCGCCGACGTCCCACATCTGCAGAAACATCAGCGTGAACGACTTCACAGCGCTGCCCTGGAGCATTACTCCCACATCTTTCCAGTGCCCGAACATTTCTTTTTTATTGATATATTCATCTGCAAGATTTATCCCGCCCGTAAATGCAGTTTTGCCGTCTATGACGCAGATTTTTCTATGGTCCCTGTTGTTATAGTGGGTGGACAGCACAGGATGAATCGGTGAAAATACTTTGCATTGTATCCCGAGTGCACGTATCTTTTTATAGTAATTATACGGCACTCTGGCCATGGCGTTCATGCCGTCATACATAAAGCGTACTTCAACGCCTTCCTTTACCTTATCCTCCAGTATCTTCAGTATCGTTCCCCACATCAGACCTTCTTCAACGATAAAATATTCCATGAAAATATATTTCTTCGCAGTTTTGAGCTGCCTGACCAGCTCTGCGAATTTATCTTCCCCAAGCGGAAAATACTTAACTGAATTGTTGGAATATGTAGGAAGACAGCTGCTCTTGTAAAGATAGTCCGACAGGCCTCCGCACGCAGGATCTTTCTTTTTCAGCCCTGCATTTGCTATCTCATTCTGATTCAGATAACCTTTTGTTTTATCAAGGATTTCCCTTAGCTTCGCCCTGATTATCCGGTTTCCGAGCTGCATCCTCGTGAAAAAGTACATCAGTATTCCGAAAACCGGAAAAGCCAGTATCAGTACAAGCCACGATATCTTATATGAAGGATTGCCCGGTTTATTTATTATAAAGAGAGATAATATCAGTGCAAGTCCGGCATGAAATCCCAGCACAGTATATGCCGGGAAAAATCTGGTCACGTAAGCTGACAGCAGGAAAAATGCCAGTATCTGTGCAAGACAGAAAACTGCCATTATCATAGTTCGGCCGAATACTACTTTCCAGAATCCTCTTTTGCCTTTCTCAATTAGCAGGACATTGTCCTTCTTCTGCTTGTTATATTGTTTTTCAGCAGTATTATTGACATTCATGCCGTATATTATACTCTATCCGGCTGTTTTTTTCGAGTTTTATGATATAATCATTTTAATATTTTTTTATGGTATTCCTTATTTCGGAGGTAACTATGCAGTACAGACAAGTCGGAAACCACCGTCCCCTTTCGATTCTCGGATTCGGATGTATGCGTTTTCCTAAAAAAGGCACAAAAATCGATCTGGCGGAAACAGAACGTGAAATCAGACGGGCGATAGATTCAGGCGTCAATTATTTTGATGCCGCATATACTTATCCGGGAATAGAAGAAGCACTCGGAACAGTAATCGAACACATAGGATGCCGGGACAAAATCAATATCGCCACTAAACTTCCGCATTATCTCATCAAGACCCGCGAAGATCTTGACCAGTATTTCAATACAGAACTCGAACGCCTTAAAACAGATCATATCGATTATTATCTGATGCATATGCTGCCGGATACCAATGTCTGGGAAAGACTTAAAAAATTGGGTATCGAGGAATGGATAGAAGAGAAAAAAACTGCCGGACTCATCGGAAAAATCGGATTTTCATATCACGGAAACAGTGTCTCTTTCTGTCAGGTACTCGACTGTTACAAATGGGATTTCTGCCAGATACAGTACAATTATATGGATGAAAACACGCAGGCCGGGCGTACAGGACTGCAGTACGCCGCTGCCAGAAACATTCCGGTCATTATCATGGAGCCGCTGCGCGGAGGCAGACTGGTATCGAATCTCCCCAAAAAAGCAGCAACTGAATTTAAAAAATACGCGCCTGATATTTCTCCGGCGGAATGGGCTTTCCGCTGGCTCTACAGCCAGCCTGAAGTAACAGTAGTGCTCTCGGGCATGAATTCGATTGCTATGCTCGAAGAAAACCTGCGAATCGCCAATACTGCCCGCATCGGCGAGCTTACTGAAGACGATCATGAATTTCTCCGTGAAATAAGGGATATGATAAACGAGAAAATGAAAGTGCCGTGCACAGGATGCGGATACTGTATGCCATGTGCCAGCGATGTCGATATTCCCGGATGCTTCAACGCATATAATATAGGACATATCGACAACTATTATCAGGGATACAAGGCTTATATAATGTGTACCGTTCTCCGCAGCAAAAAATCAGGTGCTGATAAATGTGTCAAATGCGGACGCTGTATATCCAAATGTCCGCAGGGGATCAATATTCCCGAACAGCTTGTACATGTAAATAAGTATTACGGCAATTTCATCTGCCGTTTCATAGACTGGATAATCGGCCGGATGTACAAATATGAGTAGATCATCTGTACTCAGACAGTTCTCTGTTGATATTGAATGATATTTTTGCAGAAAGATTCCTGAGAACTTTTATCTCATCAGGTGTTATACCCCTGAAAATAATATCGGCGAGTCTGCCCTGTACATCAGTCATGGCGTCTATGACCGCGTCAGCGGCTTCTTTCAGCTGCAGATGAAAAACACGCCTGTCATCCGGATCCTGAATCACATCGAGATACCCCTTCTTAACAAGGATATCGATTGCTTTGGATATGCCCGACTTGGCCAGATATTTAAATTCAACAATATCTTTAGCTGTATCGAGGTCTGGATTTTCGGCGAGAAACATCAGAATATCGAGTTCCATACGCGCCAGACCGTATCGCGCCGACACTTCATTCGTCATTCTTTCATAAAGCTTTCTGAACTGCTGCCCCGTAAACAGGACGTTTAAGTTCACATCTGTCAGTGAATTACTCTCCATCCTGCACGCCCTTTCCTTTTGCCAGAGTCTTGGCAAAGAAAGATGCATCAGCGAGGTCCAGTTCGTCAGGATGGCTCAGAGCTTCATCGAAATTCTCGATCATTTTTTCTATCGCTTCCATATTTTCGTCGTTTCTGAGAGAATCATAGCGTTCTCTTATTTCATCCTGCATCTTGCCCTGGCATAAGAAAAAGCCGAGATAATCGTTGTCATCTTCCACCCAGGCCCTGACATTCTGTTCGATTTCTTTTTTATACGCCTCCGAAGGTTCAGCGCCGCACGTTGCAAAAAGAGCTATCGACACCCCGTGCAATTCCGATAAGCTGTCGATAATATCCATTCCGCAGGTCATTCTGTGAACCGGGAATCCGATAAAATATGTTTCGGCATCCATCAGAAAACCCGATTCGCCTATATCTACGATTTCTTTTTCTTCTGCAGCTGCAGGCAGCGCATCAAATATTCTGCCGGCTATCGCCCTTGTATTTCCTGTTTTGCTGCTAAATGCTACAACGTATTTTAACATGACTGCCTCCTTGTTCCATTAGTTTATCTGCGAACAGTTCACAGATGAACTATCTATGCTTTTATTATATGCGGTCCTGCTGATATGTCAACATAAAGAAAAAACGCCTCTTATCAGAAGCGCTTCCCCCTATGTAATGTATTTTTTGGTAATCATCTCATTACATTGTCATCATTTACTGCATATATATAATACCAAAATACGACTTATCTTAATAGCAAATATAAGTCGTATTTAATATTGATTTCGCTTATATCTATATATATAATTGTATTATGCAATATGAACGGAGGTTATTATGAAACAGGAAGACGTATCAACTTTTCTGGCGATCGTTGAAACAAGAAGTATTTCCAAGGCGGCAGAAAAGCTTTTTCTGTCTCAGGCTGCTGTCAGCCAGAGACTGAAATCACTTGAAAGTGAAGTTGGTGTGACTCTGATCGAAAGACGCAAAGGTTTCAAGAATATCGAACTTACCCATTACGGCAATCAGTTTATCGATATAGCCGAAAGATGGGCGTCTCTCTGTCAGGAAACAGAAGAGCTGAAAAACAAATCGGGCCGCATGAGCATGACAATAGCATGCAATGACAGCCTTGCCACATATATGCCTCTTTTCAAGTTTATTGCCTCTCAGGAACCAGGCATAGATCTCGATATCCGTACCCTGGATTCTGAAGAAATATTTGATCTTATCGAGAAACGCGAAGCCGATGCCGGCCTTCTCCTCAATGTTATCAACAGTACACAAGTCGATATTAAACCTATTTTGACTGAACACCATGTGATCGTCTCAAAAAGCGTCCTGGCGGATGATGGAGTGAAGCTTTCCGCCGACGCCATGAATCCGGAAAAAGAAATAGTACTCATGTGGGGACGCGAATATATGAGATGGCGTGAAACATTAAAAATTCATCCGTTTTCACCGCATGTACGCGTAAACAGAATGTCAATGATCGTGGATTTTCTTGATGAAAAGGATACCTGGGCAATCGTTCCCGAAACAGTGGCCGCTCATTTTTCCGGACTTACTCACATCAATATTTATCAGATGTCAGAAGCGCCTCCGGAACGAGTCAGCTGCCTTATTGTACATAAAAATCCGCGTACAACGCAAAAAGAGGCCATTGACCTCTTCACAGGATATCTCAAAGAATATTTATCCACACTAAAAATTCATTCATGATCGTGGAAATGCACGTGACCATTGTCATGATGCATATGATAGTATTCATCGACGAGATTCGCATTCACAAGAAGCGGCTGATTTCCGAGTATGTCAGCCGTTTTTGAATCTGCCAGTATTTTATGATCTTCCCCGAATAATATCGTTCTGTCGGAAACCTCCTGAACAAGATCCAGATTATGCGTAGAGGTTATTATTGTTTTTCCGGCTTCATTCATCTGCGCGAGGAAATCAACCAGCCATCTCTGCGATCTCGGATCAAGGCCGATCATCGGCTCGTCAAGTACAAGCAGTTCGGGGTTCAGCGCCAGAACAGACGCAATGGCGACTTTATGTTTTTCTCCTCCGCTGAGGTGATACGGCGACCTCTCTCTCAGATGTTCTATTCCGAGCATTGAAATACAGTCGTCAGTTCTTTTGCCTGCAGCTTCTTCATCCATGCCCATCTGTCTGGGTCCGAAGGCGATTTCATCATATACCGTCGTGTTGAAAAGCTGCGCATCAGAATTCTGGAAAATAAAACCTATTCGTTTATGAAGCGACTTGGCATATACAGAATCCTTCATCTTTTTTTCTGTCACTTCGTCTCCGCAGAAAAAATATGAACCGGAATCAGGAAAGATAAGTCCGTTTATTATTTTCAGCAGTGTCGACTTCCCGCTTCCGTTCGGTCCCATAAAAGCAACAGCCTCGCCCTTTCTGATCTTCATGCTTATACTGTCCAGAGCCGTGCTTCCTTCATACGCATAACATATGTTATTTAATTCCAGGGCTTCTGCGGCGAATCGATCGATATTACTCATACACGCTCCTTACATCATCTCATAAAATACGAAAAGAGCCGTTATCCCCGCATAAATAAGGAGACTGAATGCATCCGCTTTCGTAAATCTGTTTCCGGCGGCAGCTTTATACTCTCCGTCGAATCCCCTGCACTCCATAGCATGATACATTTCTACGGCCATTTCCTGCGATTTAATATATGCGGTGCCTGCAACTCCGGCCAGTGAACCGTATTTACCGCGGTTTTTTCCTACTGAACGCAGTTTCAGCGCATACAGCATATTAAGCACAAGATCGCCCAGCATCACTATGTACTTGATAGTGATATCCAGAACAAAAATAAACATATCCGGGAAATGGACTTTCTTGAGCGCGCCTGTGATCCCGTTCCATCTTGTCGTAAATGACATCATATTGACCGCAGAAATCGTCAGAAACACCTTTGAGGTGATCATGATACAGCTGTATGTATTGCCCCACAGCAGCGCAGGAAGCATAACTATAAATGTAAGTGCGGCAGCTGCAGTGCTCACCTGCAGTATCCTTTTTATGACCTCAGGTCTCATTATGCACAATACGATAAGCTCATACACAAAAATGAATTTCAGGAACGAAGGTTGGTTAGTGACCGCAATATACAGTACAATAAGCATAGTGCCGAGAAGTTTAACAGGAGCACCCGCGCTGTATGCAGATCCCTCTATCATACTCTGTTTTCTCACTCTTGATATTACGCCGAGCACAGCGAAAATACTTTTATTAATAAATGTGTCTCCGCCGCTCTGCGGCACATATTCGTCTTCTTTCATCAGCCATTCCGGCATTGCGGCCAGCTCAGACCGCATTTCTGCTTTTTCCATTATCACCCTTCTTCATGTTTGAAATAAGTTTGAATATGATCACCAGTATTGCCGCTCCTGCCGCAGCAGATAATATATACCCGACTGCCTCCGGCATGCCGCTTACCGAATAATCCGGCATGACTGCGCTCCACTGGAATCCGCGGGACATTCCACCCGGAGTATAGCCCAGCGCAGCACCGCCGTTCACGACTTTGCTGATTTCATCTGTCCCCCATTCTCCCCAGGCTGTCCCTGCTGCAAGCAGCCCCAGCGGAGTCAGGCAAACAAGTACTGCGGCAAATATAGTCAGCGGCCTGAAGCTGAGTTTCTTTCCGTCATAAACGGTTCCCGGAGAAGTTTTTCTGACAAAAGCATATATTACAATAGTAAAAATGACCTCTACAGGTCCGGCAACGAGAAGATGAGGTATCGTCATCGCCGGTACTGATACGGAAAGTGGATACGGGCAGTACAGAGCCTGCCCCGCAGCATTATGAAACAGAAGAGGCTGTATGCCGAATTCAACAGCTGCAAACAGTGCCGCCGCATTTATACCGCAGTACGCGCCGGCTCCGAGTGCTATGCATTCTCCTGTCTGAGACTTCGTCCTGTCTTTGATCAGTTTATAAATAAAGTAACCTGTAAACGGCAGAACAAAGGCCATGTTGAATGCATTCGCGCCAAAAGCAAGTATCCCTCCGTCACCGAACAGCAGTGCCTGCAGAAGCAGGGCAACAGACACGGCAATACAGGCTGCCCATGGCCCCAGCAGAGCACCGAGCAGAGTCCCTCCTACCGCATGCCCTGTAGTTCCTCCGGGCAGCGGGACATTGAACATCATCATCAGAAAAGAAAACGCAGCGCCTATTCCGAGAAGCGGCATTTTGGATTTACTGACCTCATTTTTAACTTTTTTAACCGATATTGCCCACACGGGCGCCATAGCTGCTGTCATTGCCATACATGTCGACGGGCTAAGATAGTTATCTGGAATATGCATTGAAATCTCTCCTGACAAAAACAAAAAACCGGAAACCGATATGCCTGCGATATTCTTATCGTCTGTATATCGAATCCGGGTTCTTCCCTTGATATTGTTAATAATCTGATACTCTCCGGAGGCCTTCTTGACCTCCGCTGTCAATTATTTTAACATAGCTGCTCATATCAGTCAAATATAAATCACTCTTTCCCCTTTTCCACAAAAACAGCGTACTCTTCTGAATCCATGAGATCATCTCTGTCGCGTATATCAGAAAAAACCGCTATCCATGCTTCATACGGTTCTGCATTGATCATTTCCGGTGATTCGAGGAGATCTGAATTAACCTCGGATATCGTTCCCGAAAACGGACTGATGATATCCTCCGACGCCTCTTCTGACTCCGTATCCGCAAATACATCCCCGAAATCAAATTCATCGCCCTCTTCAGGAAGATTTATAGAAACGAGACTTCCGAGCTCATTCTGCTCATAATCAGTGATTCCGACTGTTGCTGTCGTCCCGTCCTCGAACTTGACCCACACATGTGATTTTGAATAAAAAAACTCTTCAGGATAATCCATCGCTATGCCTCCGTGCAAATACAAATAATTATTTACGATTATAATTTAAACCGTTTTTATAATCAACCTAAAATGTCATTATTATCATTTTACTGCCGATAAAAGGAAAGAGCCCCCGTATACACGGAAGCACTTTCCCAATACATTTATTTAACCGGTGGATACCATTTTTATGCAGGAAGCCGGTCTGCCAGCTGTCCTGCAGTCTTCTGCTTTTTGCCGCCGTATATAGTGATCACCGCATAGAATATAGTGAATACAGCAGATACTATATATGCTGTATTCCATGCAAGTCTGAATCCGATCTGCGCGTTCATAATGAAAGCACATGTCACGAATGAATAAAACATTCCCGGGATAAGAGACATAAGCCATGCAGCACTGTTTTTATGCGAATAAAGATAGACTGTATACATAGCAAAGGCAAATATTGCCAGTGTCTGGTTTGCCCATGAGAAGTATCTCCAGAGAATTGTAAACCCTGTAGGAGAATACTTAGCCCAGAACAGTATCGCAGCCACAATAATGAAAACCGGTATCGCAATGCCGAGTTTTGCTTTCATCTTTGTCATATCTATATGCAGATATTCTCCGAGCATAAGTCTTAACGAACGAAGAGCCGTATCGCCTGATGTAATAGGAAGAACTATTACGCCGAGAAGCGCGATCATTCCTCCGACAGGTCCCAGCATGTCCTTTGCGACAAAATTTACTACTCCCGTAGCTCCGAGCGCCAGCCCGTTGGCAACGCCGAGTTTATTGTATACTCCCATCGCAGCAGCTGCCCAGATCATGGCAATGAAGCCTTCGAGGATCATCATGTTGTAGAAGGTCATTTTTCCTTCCTTTTCATGTGTGACAGATCTTGCGATCAAAGTCGCCTGAGTCGAATGGAATCCCGAAGTTATACCACATGCCACGGTAACGAAAAATACCGGTATGATCGGAGTAATGCCGTCAGGATATGTTCCGTGCCATGTCATCACAGCACCCGAGACATTTGTTAGCTGATAATGTTTGAAGAAAAGTCCGAAAAAGATACCTATTGCTGAAAACAGCAGAATAGCTCCGAAAATAGGATATATCCTGCCGATGATCTTATCGATCGGAAACAATGTCGCTATCAGATAATAAACAAATATTACAGTATAGGTGATCCATAATGCCGGGCTAGTTACAAGTGCCTGCTTGCCAAGCACGCCTGTTACAAAAATGTCGCCAGGTGTATAGATAAAGACAGCACCCACAAGAAGCATCAGAATGCACAGAAAAGCATTGTATATCTGATATACACCTTTTCCCAAATAACGTCCGATAAGTGTCGGCATCTGAGCGCCGCCTTCTCTGATGGATATCATCCCTGCAAAATAGTCGTGTACAGCTCCGCTGAGAACGCAGCCAAGCGGAATGAGAATAAACGCGATAGGTCCGAAAAGGATACCCATGATAGGTCCGAAAATCGGGCCTGTTCCTGCAACATTCAAAAGTTCGATAAGCGAGTTTTTGAACTTCTTCATAGGGACATACTCATTGCCGTCATTTTTCTCCACAGCAGGGGTTGGTCTGTCATCAGGGCCGAATACTTTTTCAGTAAACTTTCCGTACAGCAATCCGCCTCCGAAGAGTATGACAAGTCCGATAATAAAAGTTGCCATAAAAATCTCCTTTCAAAATAACAAAAATAATAATACAAATAAATGAATAATATTTGACTGCCCGCCGCAGTCAGTTTTATTATAACTTGCAGACAGCAAAAATCAAATATTGGTACTACCACTTTGCGAGTTTTTATTGTTATAGACAACAAAATATTAGTATTATTTTATTAAATCGGACTATTTTATTATCTCTTTTACACAATTTTTGACCGTTTTTGAGGTTTTTTTATACTTGCAGTATATTTAATTACCATTGGTCAATAATTGTCAAACATCAATCAATAATTCTGATCTGACAGGCTTTCATGGCCGAGAGCGCGTTGTTATGACTTTCCGGTGAAACACCGGCACAGCACGACGGATCTACCGAAACCGGAGTCTCCGGGAAAAAAGCCTTCAGTATCAGGGCATTCGAGATAACACATATATCCGTACACAATCCGATAAGTTCTATAGATTCCGGTTCTGCCTCATAACGAGCTTCGATATACTCCGGCAGATCTTTTGAACCGAACGAAGGTTTGTTCAGTATTGCCGCACCCTTTCCCTTTGCAGCCATCTCTATTATCGGATGTATCTGCCAGCCTGCTGTCCCCTCTATACAATGCTCCGCCGGAAGGTTCCTGCCTTCCTGTGTGTCCATATAATCGGCATGATGTGTATCGCGCGTGCATATGACATCTCCTTCCCAGCAGGCAATTTTCTTTGCTGCCGGAACTACGACAGCCTGTGCTTCTTTCGTACCCAGTACGCCGTCTATAAAATCCCTCTGCATATCAACAACAATAAGTAGTCTCATTTTTCTTCCTCTTTCCTATTCAGATAATCCGCTATGATATTCCATTTTTTATATAAACGCTGTATATCGTAGGCTGCATTCGCAGGACTTGTTGAAGGAAGACAGGTCGCGGCAATTTTTGTTTCCACTTCCTGGTATTTTACATAATACTTTTCTGCAAGAGCGCCGTTGGTAAACACCGCTGTGATTTCAGACTGCATGATCATACTCCTGAGATCAGAAGGAACAACATTTTTTATGCTGCTGTCCGATGATCCGATAACGTCACAGCTCTCAATAACATCATAAAGAGCTATCCCGTGAGCCAGAAGATATCCGCGTTTTCCGATTATGCTGTCCGGCACATTGTCACCGGTCACGAGAGCAAGTATCTCCCAGAATCTGTTTCTTGGATGTCCGTAATAAAAGCCTGTCTCCAGCGATTTCACAGAAGGAAAAGAGCCCAGTATCAGGACTCTTGATTCTTCATTATAAACCGGCCCGAAACAGTGTTCAGCATGTCTGTATTCTCTGTTCATTTTCTTTTTCCGGCATAAATCTCTCTGGCTTCATTAAGACTCATCCTGTTTGCCCCGCCTTTCATATCAGGATCCATATACTGTGATCTGTCATCCTCCCAGCCGCACACGGGACAGATCAGATATGTCCCCGGCGGTTTTTCGTCAAATACTGCATTTCCGCAGCACGGGCATTCATATTTTCCCGTTGATTCTTTCTCATCATGTCTGTCTGTCATAATAGTCTATCCCCGCCTGCGGTTTAAAAAATGTCCTGATATATCCGTCAGGGCTTTTGACCGCAAATGTATTATTATCTTTATCATAATATAGCGTATTTCCGTCGCTGTCTTTCTTTGTCAGGACTGACTTTCCCGGGTGATCCACGAGATTCTGCGCCATTTTCAGATATTCATCCTTGGTTATATTTCCAAATTCATCCTGATCCTGCACATGTTTCTCATAATGAGAATCCAGCATCGCCTTTGTCCTGAACTGACTTCCGTCAGCCGTACTTTCAGTAGACACATATGACGAGCCGTTTCCCTGATCAGAACTGCCGCACGCAGCAAAAGAAAGCATGACCAGCACGCACATCAGACAAATAAAAAGGCGCTTTGCCATTACCGTATTATTATATTTACTTCTAAACATTTACGGTTCTTCCTCTCATTCGATATCCGCAACATCAGCTCAGTCCGTCTACATCCTGATATACTCCGCTGTTTGTTCTTAACTTTCTGATATCCTCCGGTATATCCGCAGGATCGATATTCTGAATAACTTCCTCTGATCCGGCTTCCACAGCTTTGTCATAAAGCCAGCATTTATATGTCACTGCGTCAAGTGCTCTCTGCAGTTCCGCCATCTGCTCTTCAACTGCTGATTTCTGCTTGTAAAACATATCCCGCCTCTGTACCAGCGTAGATTCTCCCTGCTGAAGCCACACGATATACTGCCTTATTTCTTTTATCGGCAGTCCCGTTGCTTTCAGACATCCGATCAGCCTCAGCCAGGTAAAATCATTTTCAGTAAATACGCGTACTCCGCCGCTGCTTCGCTGTACTGAAGGCAGAAGACCTTCCTTATCATAATATCTCAATGTTGAAGGATTTACACCGATTCTCCTCGCTGTCTCTCCGATAGAATATATCATTATTTCGCTCCGTTTCCATTAAAGTTGACTTTAACTGTCAGCTTTAATGATACCTGCCCTCCGGCGGCGTGTCAAGATAATCAGAACTGTATGAATATCGGAGGCTCACCCGGATATTTATCTACCGTACTGAAAGCATAATGCTTTGATTTGAAATACTTTATCAGTTTCTTCGCAGTCTCATACGAAGTTTCCTTCTGTTCAGAATCGTGAGCGAGAATCACTGGATATTTGTACGGTTTTATATCTCGTACCACCCTGTGATACATTGTTTTTACTGTAGTATCCGTCAGTGATGAGTCGCCGAATGAAACATTCCAGTCAGCGCACTTATATCCGCGGGAACGCATTTTTTTCACTATCGCCCTTGAAAGCGACAGCGAGCAGTAACCGTTTACGCTGCCGCCGGGCATCCTGCACACGGTCGGCTGTTTGCCGGTGATTTTTTTCAGAAGCTTTTCTGTCTTGTCAAAATCGGCAAAAAACGCATCTTCATTTGCATATATAGTCGTATACTCATGTGTATAAGTATGGATACCTATCGTATTGCCGTCCTCATATGTTTCCTTAACCAGATCTTCATTATCTTTAGCTTCATATCCTATCAGGAAGAATGTCGCATGGACATCATTATCCCGCAGTAATTTCAGAAGTTCAGGTGTAATGCTGGAACTCGGCCCGTCGTCAAATGTCATGAAAACCGTCTTTACAGGTTTCTTTACAGTCACAGTGCAGGTGATTTTCTGCCCGTGCTTTGTCCTGGCAGTAATGTCCGCTGTTCCCTTCGTTTTAGGAACGATGACGCCGCTGCTTTTCACCGAAGCGACATCGGTATCGCTTGACGACCATTTCATCTCCGGTTTCTCTTTATCCGCCGGATCATATGAAACCTTCAGTTTCTGTTCCGCTCCTATATATACAGTTGCCGTATCGCTGCCGAAGGAAATCTTCGCTTCACGGTTCATAAGGCCGATCTTCAGAACCATAAAAAGTGTGACTGCCAGAACAAGCAGCACAATTATCAGAACAAATCTGTTTCCGCCTTTTTTTCTCCGGTTATTTTCCCGTCTCATTGCCGTTCCTCTTTATTTTTCATAGCCGGCAGCTTCCAGAAGCATATTCTGCTCTTCTTCGGTAAGCGCCATGTTTTTACATATCTTCCTCAGATCATCTTCCCGGAACACAAAAGAAGGATCCATACACAAATTAGTGAAATCTGTCTTGTTGATTCCTGTCCTGCTGAAAGTGATTTCTCCCGATGCAATTTTCCTGTCATATAGCCTGAAAAAAACGGCTGCAAATGATTTCTTTTCCATATCGTGATTATAACACTATGAATTGTGCCAGTCCATCGGTTATAATATGTACATAACATTTTCAGAGAGGGCATACACATGAGAACATTGATAAAAGACGGCACCGTCGTCGATCCGGCAAATAAAATCAGCAGCCGGCTGAATCTTCTTATTGAAAACGGAAAGGTCGCGGGCCTTACAAAAACTCTGCCTGAAGCCGATACCGTGATAAGCGCAAAAGGCAAAATCGTCTGCCCAGGATTCATCGATATCCACATGCACGAAGATCCTGTAGATGAAAACGGAGTCATACAGCAGAACATATTTCTTACCATGCTTCGGATGGGCGTCACCACAGCAGCCGCAGGAAACTGCGGAGTCAACCTTTTTCATCCGGCAGATTATCTCGATATTGCTGACCGCAGCGGAACTGCGATAAATATCCTCATGTTCGCAGGGCACAAATCTTTCCGGGAAATGGCCGGAGCGAAAGACAAATATTCAGCCGCTTCACCTAAACAGATCGATACTATGAAAACAATGCTGCACGATGCATTGTCACGCGGCTGCGCAGGCATCTCATTCGGACTTGCATATGCTCCAGGTGCCGAGTTCCCTGAAATCCGGGAAGCCGCATCATGCTGCAGCAAAGAAAAAAAAATGATCACAGTACATGTTGCCGATGATGCGGCCGGCGTTTTTAAAGCAACTTCAGATCTCGTAAGAATCACCGCGCCTCTCGGTATACCGGTACAGCTTTCACATATAGGAAGCATGGGCGGTTTCGGGCAAATGACTTCTTACCTCGAACAACTTCGCGAATACAGAAAAAAAGGCTTAGATATATCCTGTGACTGTTATCCTTACGATGCTTTCTCGACGAGAATAGGCTCAAGTACATATGATATCGGATGGCAGGACAGGTATCACTGCGGCTATGATGTCTGCGAAATATGCGAAGGCAAATACGCAGGAATGCGCTGCACCGAAGAAATCTTTACAGAACTGCGCCGTGAATTTCCGAGATGCCTGACTGTATGCTACACAATGAAACAGGATGATATAGATATTGCCGTCTCCGACCCCGAAGTAATGCTGGCCAGCGACGGCATACTCGATGGACCGCACGGACACCCGCGTGCTGCGGGAGCATTTCCGCGCCTGATCGCAGAATATGTCCGTACAGGCAAAATCAGCATGAACGATGCGATTGCCAAAATGACATACATGCCCGCCGAAAGGCTCGGCCTGAAAAATAAAGGCCGGTTCGATACGGGCGCCGATGCTGATGCAGTAATATTCGATCCCCTGACGATCCGCGACTGCGCGACTTTCAGCGATCCCATCCTGCCTCCCGCAGGTATCTATATGGTAATAATAGCCGGTGAAACCGCTGTAATAAATTCGGATATTATAAAAAGCAATCTTGGACGATCCATAAGGAAATAGAGCAGTGGCTAACGAGCAGCCCCTCTCACACCACCAAGCATGCCGTTCGGCACTCGGCGGTTCAATCCAAATAATAATCTAAACAACTGACAAGTCCTCGCTTTGCGAGGATTTGTTTGTTTATGAGACGTAATCCTGTGGTTTTAGCAACCGCCTGGTAATGGTCTGCAAATCCTGCAGATTGTCTGTCCATCCATTCTGGTGCTCCAAGTTTGCGCAGTCCCCACATTCTTTTCTGACCGGTTTTCCACTGTTTCCATATGACAATTCTCATTCTTGTACGTAAATGCTCATCTATTTTTGTCATATTTCCTTTCATCTTTCCGATTCTAAAGTAGTTGATCCAGCCTCGGGTCACCCAGTTCAGTCTTTGGATTCTGATGTCCATGCTGACTGACCAGAAACGCTTTGTCAGCTGCTTGAGTTTCCTTTTGAATTCCTCCAAAGAATCCTTATGCGGTCTGCATTCCCATTTATCACCCATTTTAACAAATCCGAAACAAATCGCTCCGTCTATGAGACCTCACGGGATAAGCTCGCCAGTCTTTCATCGTCTGCCTGCCTGATTTACCTGCATGAGTTACGGCTATCTTTTGGACTTCGTGACTCTATGCCCACCTATCCGTCATACAGGCCTTGATATCAGGTTTCTGTTCGTCAGGCTACGATTTCGCTATTGCTTCTTCTCGCCCACATCTCACGATGTGAACCTTGCAAGTTGCTATGGGGTTCGTCGATAGCTACGCCCCGTATGGACTTTCACCACAGACTGACGGCATGCCCGTCATACATAGCAAAAGACGGTACTATTCGGTACCGTCTTTTTTCACATTTGCCAGATATCTGTACATTGTCGGAAGTGATACGCCGAGCAGTTCCGCGACCTCCGGAAGGGTGCCTTTTACCATAAAAGTGCCCATATCCTGCAGTTTGGAGACCAGTTCGACTTTTTCATATTTTTTCATTTTCCTGAGTCTGTCGAGATTGCCGGGAACGATACTGCTTATATTATTCCTGACAAGGTCATTCACATCTATGCTGAACGTTTCTTCCGCTCCGGAAAACGATACGTCCCCCGCTCCTGTCCTGATGATCGAGTCCAGTATATCCCTGGCCTCTGTAAGTTTTTCACAGTCCATATTTATGCAAAGCAGCCCTATCAGTACATCCTTTTCATCTTTGATAAAATAGGTCGCGGATTTGACTGCATAACCGTGTGCCGACATTCCCTTGTAATTTACTTTGTAGTTCTGCTCCTGATATGCTCCGCTTTTCACAAGATCAAGTGCAAGCCCTGTTATCGGAGCACCCTTTTTCCTGCCGCTGATATGCCCGTTTCTGATTGCCACTATAGATTTGTCCCAGTCGGTCAGATCATGCAAAACGACCTCGGTATCCGGGCCGAGATAATCAGCCAGGAAATCCACCAGCGACATATATGGTTCAAGTTTTTTATGCATATTATCTTTCTCCAGTCTCACGCCTGTTTCCGGCGTTATTTGAACAATACCAATATCAGATCCTGTCCTAACAATATCATATGATGTAAGAATCATAAAGTAGTTTTTATACGAACCGTCTGTTCTGTCACAAATACACTCTTATATGTTTTCATCTCTACCAGCCTTGCCTGAAGCGCATCACTTCATCCGGAATGTCTCCGGCCAGGAAATCCGCTATTGACCTGTCGATTATATCAAACCCTTTATTGAGATGTTCCTCTGTAATATTCAGCGGCGGCTGCAGCCTCAGGATATTGCCTGCAAGTGTTATCATTATCAGACCTCTTTCATATGATCTGTATACTATTTTATATGCCGCAGTCACATCGGCTTTTATCACACCGTCATCGCCGGCGGTTCCAATACCGAGCCCGCCCGACATGCCTATGCCTCTGTCGCACATTACTGCCTCGGGATATTTTTCTTTTATGCCCCGGCATCTGTCTCTGAAGATCCTGATATTCGCCTTCAGCCGATCCTGAAAATCTTTCGTCTGCATCACATCAAACTGAGCCAGTCCGGCAGTCATTGTTACTGCATTTCCGCTTAATGTAAAAAGATGCGCCGGCGGCTTAAGAACATCCATGATCTCGGCGCGCCCCATGATTGCCCCGGCGGCGAATCCCGCTCCGAGCGACTTGCCCATGACAATGCAGTCAGGCCGGACCTCCGGATAATTTTCAATAGCAAAAAACGGTCCTGTTCTGTAAAATCCCTGCTGGACTTCTTCCGATATGAACAATATGCCGTTGTCTCTGCACATATTATACAGTTTATTCATAAAAACAGGATGTGCCGGTGTCATTCCTCCGTCCCCCTGTATCGGCTCTATTATTACGGCCGCCACTTCTTCAGGAGACATATATGATTCAAAAGCGAATTTCATTTCTTTCAGACAGTCTCTTTCACAGACATCATCCGGCACTTCATTAGAAAAGAACGGGAAATGATATATTTCCGGCAGTAACGGTCCTATGCCTTTATGCATCGTGCTGGAGCATGTCGTCATTGATGATGACCCGTATGTGTTTCCATGGTATGCATTTAAAAAGGCTATTATTTTCGTTCTTCCTGTATATGCCCTCGCAAATTTTATGGCGGCATCATTAGCATCCGATCCGCAGTTGCCGAAGCATATCTTGGCCGGACCTTCACCTGGAAATACGGAAGTCAGTCTTTCAGCATATTCGATCATCGGCTTGTTATATGCATAAGGTGCCGCATACTGTGTGGCTTTTTGAAGCTGCTGTGTAACGGCTTCAATAACCTCCGGCTGACGCGATCCGAGATTCAGTGAAGAAGCTCCGGAAAGGAAATCGATAAATTCATTTCCATCGGCATCGACAATAAGAGATCCCTCTCCTTTCTCTGCTACCAGCGGATAATATGATAAATGCGAAGTGGGAGCGATGACTCCGGCATCTCTTGCCACCCATTCACTGCATTTTTCTGTATTCATTCAGTACCTCCATTTCTTCAATCTTATCTTCCGATTATAGAAAATATACTGTAAAATCATTATATTTTATTTGATTCATGCGGTCAACGCTCTTTGTTACCCTATCATTCCCCGCTGCTGTTTTATATTCCCGCGCTTTTCACGTGTTGAAATAATCCGTGTTTTAGTGTAACATCGTATAATAACCCTGAAAGGAGCATTAAAATAGTGAAAAAAAATACATTCGTTACACTCGAGCAGATAAATGAAATCGTCAAAACATATCCGACGCCTTTCCATTTATATGATGAAAAAGGCATCAGAGACAATGCACGTTCTGTGAAGGAAGCTTTTTCATGGAACAAGGGCTTCCGTGAATATTTTGCAGTCAAGGCAGAGCCTAATCCGTTCATCATGAAGATCCTCAAAGATTACGGATGCGGCGCAGACTGTTCATCAGAGGCAGAGCTGCTCCTTTCCGAAGCGGTCGGACTAAGCGGATCCGATATCATGTTTTCATCAAACGATACACCGGCCTCAGAATTTGCGCTGGCAAAAAAAATGGGAGCCATTATCAACCTTGATGATTTTACTCACATCGAATACTTCGAAAAAAATGTCGGCGCTTTTCCGGAAACCATGAGCTGCAGGTATAATCCGGGCGGTATTTATGAGCTCGGCAACGGCATCATGGACAATCCCGGAGATGCCAAATACGGTATGACAAAAGAACAGATAATCGAGGCGTATAAAGTGCTGCGGTCAAAAGGCGTCAAGCATTTCGGCATACACGCATTTCTGGTCAGTAACACAGTAACTAACGATTACTATCCTGCACTTTCAAAAACTCTATTCGAATTATGTGTTGAGATAAAAGAAAAAACCGGAATATCTCTCGAATTCATAAACCTGTCAGGAGGTGTAGGAATAGCTTATACCCCTGAACAGACCGCCAACGATATTGCTGCTATAGGTCAGGGCGTCGAAAAAGTATATAACGAAGTGCTCGTTCCGGCAGGTCTCGGAAACATTGCGATCTATACAGAAATGGGACGTTTCATGACCGGTCCTTACGGATGTCTGGTCACGAAGGCTATACATGAAAAACACACATACAAGGAATATATCGGAGTTGATGCGTGTGCAAGCAATCTTATGCGCCCGGCAATATATAAAGCATATCATCACATTACGGTAGCCGGCAAGGAAAATGTTCCCTGCAGTCACAAGTACGATGTTGTGGGATCTCTCTGTGAAAACAGTGATAAATTTGCAATCGACCGTATGCTCCCTGAAATAGATATCGGCGATTACCTTATCATTCACGATACAGGAGCTCACGGTTTCTCCATGGGATACAATTACAACGGCAGACTGCGCTCAGCAGAACTGCTTCTATGTGAAGACGGCTCAGTCAGAATGATCCGCCGCGCAGAAACACTCGCTGATTATTTTGCGACATATGACTGCTTCGACGATTATAAAAAACTAGGAAAATAATTCGAAAAACTAACCGCCCGGTGCTGATGCACCGGGCGGTTTGATCTGGTGAGCCATGCGGGATTCGAACCCGCGATCTTCGCCTTCGGAGGGCGCTACTCTATCCGGCTGAGCTAATGGCTCGCAAATTATGTCATAACGACACTTTGATATTATAACACGGATATCATTTTATGACTATCCATGTTCAAAGGTTCAGCAATAAAAAACTGCTGCATCAGCAGAAAAACTTTTTTCTGATACATCTGATACAGCAGCATTGAATTTGGCAATTTCAAGCTATGTCTGCAGCGTCTGCCTCAGCGCCGATCGTCCCCGCATCTTCGTCCTTGCCTCTGATCTGAATAAATATACCTGCAATAAGCACAAACAGTCCGATCATTGAAGACAGAGAAATGGTTTCTCCGAGCAGAAAATGGCTCAGTGCCAGTGTTACAAACGGGGTAGCATATGCCAGTATCGAAATCTTGGCTGTATCGCCGTACTCGAGCGCTCTCAGCCAGAAGAAATATCCCAGCGACATCGGGAATATTCCTATCAGCACTATTCCGACAAGCTGCATCCCGCCAAAAGACGCAAACCCGCCTATAAAAGGAACTGTAACGGCACCCATTACTGCCGTAGCAGCGTAATACACGGTAAGACTGATGTAACTGTTATAATTCAGTTTCTTGTTCAGCGCGCAGAATACTCCGTAGAAGACCGCGCCTCCTATGCAGCTGAGAGCCCCGCTGATGCTGCTGAAATGCAGACTAGTAATATTCCCCTGCGTTGCAACTATTATCACTGCAAAGAAAGAAAGCAATGCGGCAAACATTTTCCTCACAGTCAGTCTTTCTTTCAGGAAGATACAGCTCATTAGTATTACCATGATCGGCCACAGATAATTAATGATGCATGCATCCTGAACTCTCATTACCTTAATGCCGTAATAATATAATCCGCTTGTCAGGAAAACTCCGAGTATCCCCATGCCGGACATGATCGCCCAGTCTTTTATTCTGTATGATCTGACGACACTGCCCAGTTTATTGCGCAGACAAATGCCGATCATAAAAAGCGTACCGAAAACCGAAGATAAGCAAAGAAGCTGCATACTGCCCATTCCTCCGACTGTCAATTTGACCATCGGTGCAAGCGTGCTGAACAACATTATTGCCAGCGCTACTGAAAGATAATCTTTTCTCATCTACTCTGCCTTTCTTTGTTTATCCTACAAATAAAAATATAAACCTTGGAGCAGCTCCAAGGTCAATACTTTTTTTGATCACAGGCAAATTATTTTTTCAAGTGTGCCCGTATGTTATATATCAGTCGATACTTTTCCATCTGCAGAAGCTGCAGTCCGATATCATCGGCTATGTAGAGATCAGTTCTCCGCCCGTTTTCCCTCAGCCAGCCTGTCAGCGGTGAAAAATCTATCCTGCCGTCCACCGCTTCCGCTGTGAAGCATGCGTAATCACCTCCAGGAATATCCAACAGGTCGACATCGTCTTTTTCAGTGGGCTGGTACCTTTCAAAGACAACGTATTCAACCGTTTTGCGGAATACTCCCTGTTCCACATCTTCTGCATCAAGAATATAGCTGTAATGTCTGCGCATCGTGCCGTATGTATTTCGGAACTTCACTATCGTTTCATCGAGCGTCTTATGGTAATCCTCAAGTTCCCCGTTGCTGCTTCCGAAAATCACTTTTGAGCCGTCGTAACGCCTAACTGTCACTTCATTCGAAGGCTCGGTATTATTCAAAAGTTCATTCTGCTGTTCATACCATTCGATATCATCGGCCACATTGGCATAATAAAGACTGAGCCTTTTCGCCTCATCTCTTCTTCCCACCAGCATTTCAGTAACTTCATCATTATTGCCGGCTTCTGTGACAGCCCTGATTTCTTCAATAGACATGTCGAGCTTCCGGAACATCATGACCATATCAGTGAGCCATAACTGTTTGACAGAATAATATCTGTATCCGGTTTCTTTATCAACGACCTGCGGACAAATCAGACCGACCTTATCGTAGTATCTTAACGTGTCCGCAGACAATCCTGATGCCTTGCTCATCTGTCCTATCGTGAAAAGTTCATGCTTATCCATATCAGTATTTTTCTTTCAGTCTTCCTTCTTTATACGCTTCGACCAGTTCCCGCAATTCATCGATCTGTCTCTGCAGATCCATTCCCTGATCTGTGTCCCTTACAGTCATACGCTTCTTCATTACCTCTACTGTCCTCATAGTAGGCGAATGAAAGACCTGTGTACCGTCTTTCTGCAGCGGTTCATACGGCTTATGTTCCGCCAGCGCCATAAATCTCGAGTTATAGATAAAAGTATATCCGGCTATTCCTGTCGTCTTCTGGTATGCCTTGGAAATACCGCCGTCGATAATGAAGAGCTTTCCTCCGCCCTTCACCGGGCTCTCTCCGTCCTTGATCTTGACCGGTACATGCCCGGAAATAATATGCGATGTATCAGGATCAAGTCCGAATTCCCTCAGTATCTTGTCGACTATCAGCTCCTGGTCTATGAGTTTGTAGTACGGAGTCGTATTTTCTTTATGTGTCGCCTTGTCTTCAATAAACAATCTTTCGAACGTCGTCATCTGATCTTTCCCGAAAAGCGGCGAACGCGCACCGAGCCACAGATACCACATCAGATCCCCCGAATGCCCTGTTTCTTCCGACTTTTTCGGATTGAAAAACGCCAGTCTCACCTGTTCATCAAGATAATCGAACAGCTTTTTCCCGCTGTTTGTGGCGCCGTTCAGCGATACTTCGAGGAAATTGCCGTCTGCATCCATCGGTATACAGCCATGATACATAAGATTCCCGTTCAGCACTTTATAAAGAGATCCGTGCGTCATCATGAACCCTATATGCTTCTGAAGCTTCTCACTTCTGAGCACGGATGCCTCCAGATTTCTCAAAAGCCTTTCCTCTTCAGGAGTAAGTTTATATGGATCAGCAGGGTCAATAGTAGGGAAATGCTTGTCCCTCAACTCATATGTCTTCCCGTTGAGCTCAATTGTCCCTGCTTCATAATCTATCTTGTCCAGCATCATCCGGTTTTGCAGATGATATTCGGGATGGGCCATGATACGCTGTCCTTCAACTTTGAACTGACAGATCGCGATCGCTTTATGCATTTTGGCCGCGAGTTCCGGATCCACCGGATCGAATTTTGAGGTTTCGATTATCTTCGGCATGAAAATTTCACACGGATCATCACCGTAAAATTCAAGCGCAAATGCTGACAGCGGTCTCAGATTGATGCCGTATCCGATCTCAAGCATGTCAAAATTGTAATATCTTACATTGATCCTGAGCACATTTGTCATGCAGGCCCAGCTTCCCGCAGCAGCACCCATCCACAGAATGTCATGATTGCCCCACTGGAAATCCACATCGTGATAATTCATCAGGAAATCCATGATTTCATCCGAGTGTGATCCTCTGTCAAAAACATCACCGATTATATGAAGTCTGTCTACTGCCAGACTCGATATCGTGTCTGCCATGGAACATATAAAATCTTCGGCCATCCCGCTTTCTATGATCGAAGAAAAAATCTCGCTGTAGTAATGTGATTTATTAGCCTCATCATCTGCATGCAAAAGTTCGTCCATGGCATATCCCCAGTATTTGGGAAGTCTCTTACGGACCTTGGAACGCGTATATTTTGTAGATACCGACTGACATATTACTATAAGACTGTAAATCGTCTCACGGCACCACTGGTCAAAATTTGGCGAATCAGCTTTTCTGCGCGCTATTTCAGCCTGCGGATTATATATAAGAGCAGCAAGGTTGTCTCTCTGCTCTCTGCTCATCTCATCGCCGAAATGCTCCTCGATTTTCGCACGTATCGTTCCGGAAGCACTTGTTATCATGTGTCGGAATGCTTCATATTCTCCGTGAAGATCTGACAGATAATATTCCGTTCCCTTCGGCAGGGCCAGAATAGCTCTCAGGTTGATTATTTCTCCGGTAGCCGCTTTACGGTTCGGAAAATCCTTTGACAGCAGCCTCAGAAAATCCATATTATACATATCGTATTCCTTTCTATTATCCCTCGTAGAGGTCATTGCCCTCAGGATCTACTGCAACAATAGCCGGAAAATCCACAACTTCAAGCTTCCTTATTGCTTCAGTCTGAAGATCTTCATACGCTATGAGCTCAACTTTTTTTATGCTCCTGGAAATAAGAGCTCCTGCGCCTCCGATAGCTGCAAAATAAATGCCGCCGAAGCGTTTGATCGCATCCACTACTTCTTTCGATCTGGGACCTTTGCCGATCATTCCGGCCATTCCCATCTCCAGGAGTCTCGGCGCAAACGGATCCATCCTGTAGCTTGAAGTGGGACCTGCCGCTCCGATCACCTGCCCCGGTTTTGCCGGAGACGGTCCAACATAATAAATAAGTGCATTTTCTATCGGGATCGGCAGTGCTGTTCCCTTGTCATACTCTTCCAGCATGCGGATGTGCGCTTCATCACGTGCAGTATATATCGTCCCTGTTATAAGAACACTTTCTCCTGCATGCAATTCTTTTAGTTTATCTTTTGTGAACGGAAAAACCAGTTTTTTCTGCATTATTTGCCTCCTATAAAATGACTGAAGCATGTCTGCTTACATGACAGTTGATATTGACCGCAACAGGCATTCCGGCGATATGCGTAGGTGCAGTTTTTATCTTAACAGCAAGGGCGGTGGTATCCCCTCCGAATCCCTGCGGCCCTATCCCGAGTTTATTTATTCGCTCAAGCAGTTCCTCTTCCATGGCGGCATAGAAAGGATCCTCATTCTTCTCATCGAACGGAACCAGCAGAGCTTTTTTCGCCAGAAGAGCGCATCCGTCAAAAGTACTGCCAATGCCGACTCCCACTACGATCGGAGGGCAGGGCCTTCCACCCGCCTGCATTACTGTATCTACAACAAAGTCCTTGATGCCTTCAGCACCCGCTGCCGGCGTGAGCATATTTATGCGGCTCATATTTTCTGAACCGAATCCTTTCGGCGCCATCGTTATTTTGACATGATCTCCCGTTACGATTTCATATATAATGCGGGCCGGCGTATTATCTCCGGTATTTCCGCGTCTGACAGGATCCGGCACGACCGACTTTCTCAGATAGCCGTCAGTGTAACCTCTTCTTACGCCTTCATTGATCGCATCACCTATAAATCCGCCTTCCAGGATACATTCCTGCCCCAGCTCAATAAAAATACAGGCAAGTCCGGTATCCTGGCACATTGGGATTCCTTCCTCTCCTGCTATCCTGATGTTCTCTTCGATCTGTCTTAGTATGCCTTTTGCTCTCTCCGATGAATCGCTTTCTGCGCATTCATGGATCCGTTCTGTCACATCATGCGATAAAGAAAGGTTGGTTTTTTCGCACAGTTCTGCAACAGCATTGGTAATATCTTGCACTTTGATTTTTCTCATTATTGTTTTTTCTCCTGCATATATCCAATTATTGATACGCCTTTATTATAACATAGGAAAACCATCTGTTCCATATACAACAGATGGTTTCCTTGTCTTTTGGAGTTACCATTTATTTTTCATTTAAGGAGTGTTTTGAGCAGGAGGATCTTGCCTGACAATCCCGGCATCCGCAGCCGCACGTTCCTTTTTTTCTGATTCTGTTTACTGCCAGTACTGCGCAGACTGCAATCACTGCACCTGTAATGATAGTCGCCGCCATATCAGTCCCTCCTTTCTCTCTACGCCTTATCTATACCACGCTGAAGTTAATTCAAACTAACTGCTGTAAAATAATACAGGTGCCTCTGAAGGGCACCTGTATATATTCTAATAATTTTCTGCTTTGACCTGAAAATAAGCCTTAGGATGTGCACACACCGGGCAGACTTCCGGAGCCGCCTTGCCCCAGAACTGGTGACCGCAGTTCGAGCACTGCCAGAGAACTTCGCCGTCTTTTTCGAAAACTTTTTCGTATTTTACATTCTCAGCCAGTTTCCTGTATCTTTCCTCATGCTCTTTTTCGATGGCTGCAACCCCTTCGAACTGAGCAGCTATTTCCGGGAAACCTTCTTCTTTTGCGGTTTCAGCCATTCCTTTGTACATTTCTGTCCACTCAAAATGCTCTCCTGCAGCTGCATCAAGAAGATTTTCTTCAGTAGTGCCTATGCCGTGCGCTAATTTGAACCAGAGTTCTGCATGCTCTTTCTCATTTCCGGCTGTTTCCTCAAAGATTTTCTGGATCTGTACAAATCCGTCCTTCTTGGCCTTTGAAGCATAATATGTATATTTATTTCTTGCTTCGGATTCTCCTGAAAAAGCCGTCATCAAATTCTCAAGCGTTTTTGTTCCTTTTAAATCTTTCATTTTTTCCTCCTTTAAATCTTATCCCTGATCAGCCGAGTGTAGCCATCAGCGGTGGAATAAGCTGTTTCTTTCTGGAGACAACGCCCGGGAGCATTACGCTTCCGCCCTCAGGCTGACTCTTGAATGCAAGTGCAAGCGCCGCATCCGAGCCTTCTCCGTAGTACATGAGTTCGGTAGATTCTTCCAGAATATTTGTAAGCATAAAGAATACCATCTGTATTCCCTGACCCTCACATTCCTGTTTCATCGTCGGTTCAAGTATTTCTTTGATCTCACTTAGTTCGTCACTCGTCATCGCACTGACCTGACCGACTCCGAACGTAATGCCTCCGACAGGGAACTGCTTATAATCCATATGGAAAATTTCCGCTGCAGATTTTCCGGCAAGATCCGAACCTGCTTTGAACATGCTGATCGCATACGGCTCGATATCTTCGCCGCATACCGATGCGAAATACCTGCATGCCTCTTCATCCGTCGGAGTACAAGTAGGTGATCTGAACATCAGTGTATCGGAAATGATTGCCGACATCAGAAGTCCGGCAGTCTCTTTTGAAGGTTCAAGTCCGTGTTCTCTATATAGTTTATACATTATCGTTCCTGAACATCCAACCGGTTCGTTCCTGAAAATAACAGGATTGATCGTCTCGACAGAACCGATCTTATGATGGTCGTATATCTCCATTATCTCAGCTTCGCCTATATTGTCTACTGCCTGCGCTACTTCATTATGATCTACAAGAATAACCTTGTTTTTCTTTACATTCAGAAGATCTTTCCTGGAAATCGAACCAATATAATGATTTACTGAATCAAGTACAGGATATTCATGGTGACGCGACTTGGACATCGTTTCTTCGACATCTCTCGTATAATCCTCAATATTAAATGTAATGAGATCTTCACTTCTCATAAAATACGAAACAGGAATAGACTGACTTACAAGTCTTGCAACGGTAAATGTATCATTTGGTGTCTCGATAACCGCTGCACCCTTCTCTTCCGCAAGTTTCTTAACTTCCTCGCCGGCTTTTGCGCCAAAGCACAGAACCAGACACTGTGCGCCGTGATTAAGAGCTTCAATATGATTTTCGTCATGATTAGCAAGAAGTACCATGTCATCATCATCAATGAACTCCGCCATTCTGTCCTTATGCGCAGCTCCTACCAGAATCTTGCCTTTAGTGAATTCTTTTTCCGGGTCTCCGACAACGACTTTGCCTTCGAGAGTTTCTGCAATGGCTCCGTATTTTGTCCCCGCCTTGCCTACTATGCGGTTATCGTATGCGGACATGAAAGATTCCGCAACATCACTTACTGCAATAACACCTTTCAGGTTATCATCATCATCGACTATCTGGAGATTGTGCGATACATACTTCTGCATGAGATCCCATGCTGCCTTTATTGAAAGATCAGCGGAAACACCTGCAAAATCATGCACTTCCATATTTTTAACCTGTGTGCCTATGTCCTCAAGCAGTTCAGGTGCTTTTACACTGAAATGGTCCAGTACGAACTGTGTTTCGCTTGAAATATTACCTGCTCTCATCGGAACGTAAACATTACCGTCACCGATTTTGTTTTTTATTTCTGCAAGTCCTATCGCAGAACAGATCGAATCCGTATCCGGATTTTTATGACCTATTATCATAACTTTCTTTGCAGTATCCATTTTTGCTCCTATTCTTCGACTCTTTCTATGTCGCCTCCGAGGCCTCTGATTTTTTCTACGAAATGCTCGTAGCCCCTCTCTATGTGATGTATCTCCGCGACTTCTGTTGTGCCTTCAGCAACCAACCCTGCAAGCACCATCGCCGCTCCCGCTCTCAGATCTGTTGCAACGACACTGGCGCCTTTCAGCTTCTTCGTGCCTTTTATCGTTGCCGATCTGTCCTGGGTCTTTATTTTAGCCCCCATTTTCTGGAGCTCTTTGACATGCATATACCTGTTTTCGAATACGGTTTCTATAACAGCGCTGTTTCCGTTCACGGTAGTCAGAAGTGCCATGAAAGGCGACTGAAGATCCGTTGGAAATCCAGGATACGGCAGTGTTTTTATGTCAGTCGACGTCAAAGGCTTTTCATCGGCTTTTACTACCATAGACCCGTCATCCATCATGATGATATCTACACCGCATTCTCTTAATTTGGCAATAACAGGTTTTACGTGATCAGGTTCTACATTTGTAATATGTATACAGCCGCGGGTAATGGCGGCGGCCAGCATGAATGTGCCTGTTTCTATACGATCAGGAATAACGGTATGCTGACATCCGTGCAGTCTCTCTACGCCTTCAATTTTAATAATATCCGTACCTGCGCCTTTGATCTTTGCCCCCATTTTATTCATGAAATTTGCCAGGTCCACGATTTCCGGCTCCTGCGCGGCATTTTCCAGTATAGTGATACCTTCGGCCATGCTTGCAGCCATCATGATGTTTTCAGTTGCCCCGACACTCGGAAAATCCAGGTATATATCGGCACCTTTGAGCTTCTCAGCCTTGGCCTTCACTATACCCGTAATTGATACCCTGATATCCGCTCCAAGCGCTCTCAAGCCCTTAAAATGCAGTTCCACCGGTCTGTCACCGATAGCACATCCTCCCGGAAGCGGAATGACCGCTTCTCCTTTTCTCGCAAGAAGAGGCCCCATGACCAGAATCGAAGCCCTCATCTGTTTTACAAGTTTTGAAGATGCCTCAACTGATGAAATATCAGCTGAATTTATTGTCACTACATTGTCCTGAAGATCCTTTCTGACAACTGCACCCAGAGTTTCCAGCAGCCGACACAGAATGTCAACATCCAGAAGAGCCGGAGCATCATTTATCACACAGTCCTCGTCAGAAAGGAGCGCGGCAGCCATGATAGGCAGTACAGCGTTTTTCGCTCCGCTGATGGATACTTCTCCACGCAGCGGACCGCTCTTTCTTACAATATATTTTTCCACATTATCCTCCAAATTTTCATTTACCTAATAGTACTATTTTATACTAATTCAATATTCATTTCAACACGTAACAATGTGTTTCACAAGCCTTGCGGAGATAAAGAAAGACAGGGCGACAGCCTGTCTCTCATTGTGGAATAATTTCATAACAGCATTAAGTCCCGCAATCAAAAATCTTTGATTTTATCTATACAGTCCTTGCAGACGTTTTTGCCGAAAAGATTCTGAACATCCTTTGCATTTCCGCAGAATACGCATGCAGGTTCATATTTCTTCAGGACAATATAATCTTCATCAACGAAGATTTCGATCGGATCCTTTATCTTGATGTTGAGCGTTCTCCTCAATTCAATAGGCAGTACTATACGCCCGAGTTCATCTACTTTCCTCACAATTCCGGTTGCTTTCATGTTTGCACACCCCTTCCGATATAATTGAAATATAATACAATTATTACCTATTTTTTCAATTTTGTCAATTTAAGTTTATGCATGAACCTATTCATCTTCACTGCCTGAATCATGCTTAAGCATACCGATTACGGAAGTTATCGCTTTGGCAACTGCGGATAACGCCTGTACAAGAGTTTCCTGCCCTTTCAGTGCCGACGCGACTCCCTTAACAGAACCCGATATTCCGTCAACCATCTGATCTACATCTTCAGTTCGTTTTTTTGCTATCGACGTTATCACTTCAACATCATCCATAACTTTATTGGTATGCTTCAATGTCTTAATGAGATTTGCCGTCATGACTATAAGAAAAACAACCAGAACAATCAGTGCCGCGATCAGCAGAAAAGTTCCCAGTCCTCTCAAAGTGAATGTTATTACCATAAAATCTACCTCCTGGAATCAGTGTATGTATTTATTATCCTCCGAAATATGGAAGATTTCAACAGTTTTTTCATTTCTTTCTTTCGTAAATCCGGTCTATCTCTTCAGTATATGCGCCGTTTTTTTCTCTTACATACAGCGGTGGAAAAACATGAAGCTCTTTCCCGCCGCCTTTAGCAAAACGGATCAGCACAATATTCGACTCCTGACCTTCGAATGGATATACAAATCTTATTTCCTTCGGCTCAAGCCTGGCCATTCTGGCGAAAGAGATTATATCAGCAAGCCTGAAAGGCCTGTGCACCATATACAGACTTCCGTTTTCTTTTAAAAGCACAGCCGCGGCAGCAAGAAAATCTATGAGCCCTGCCGTAGTCTCTCTGCGCGCAATGTTTCTGGCCTCGGTCTCCGATTCCGGACCGGCGCCGCTTTCCATATACGGGGGATTAGATACAGCAATATCGAAAGACCCGCTCATGTCGTCAGGCAGTTCCATAATATCACCGCAAATCACCTCAATGCGGTCATCCAGCATATTCAAAGCTGCGCTGCGCGCAGCTCTGTCAGCGGAATCCTTCTGTATCTCCGTTTCCACTATATGCGCCTGTGGATATTTATGCGACAGTATCAGCGAAACTGCACCTGTACCTGCGCCGAGATCTATTATTTTTTCCGGTTCTCTTCTCTCCCTGCCGGCAAAGTCGGCCAGCAGGACCGCATCGACACCGTAACAAAACTCATCGCGCTTTTGTATGATTCTGATCCCTCCGAACCCCATATCATCCAGAGACTCACAGCTGTTTAGAATTCCTCCGCCCATCTATCAGTCCTTCAGGAGCTCCCTGACCTCTTCAGGTATCTCCTCTTCTTCATTCTTCTTATTGTTTCTGAACCCTTTTCTGCCGAGTCTTTTTACATCTTCCTTGCCGTAAATATATACTTCAGTACTTAATTTCTGCTCACGGCGGTCTGATTTATCATCTTCTTCGATAAGTCTGCATTTTATTTTACCTTCAAGAATATCTGTTTCCCAGACCACAGCTTTTCCTTCCGGGATCATAACAGTTTCCCCATTTTCAGGCATACCCTTTTTCAGCTCCTGGTATGTGCTGTTTTCGAATTTGAGACAGCACATGAGCCTTCCGCACATCCCGGAAATCTTTGAAGGGTTCAGAGAAAGATTCTGGCACTTGGCCATTTTTATCGACACAGGCTGAAAATCGCACATCCACTGGTGACAGCACAATTCTCTTCCGCAGCAGCCGACTCCGCCGACCATCTTGGCTTTATCTCTTACGCCGATCTGACGCAGTTCTATCCTGGTGCGGAATACACTGGCAAGATCCTTTACAAGCTCTCTGAAATCGACTCTCCCGTCTGCTGTAAAGTAAAAAATAACCTTGCTGTTGTCAAATGTGTATTCAACATCTATTAGTTTCATCTCCAGTCCGTGCTTCTTGATTTTCTCCGCACAGATCTCCAGAGCTTTTTCCTTTTTGCTTTCATTCTCCTGATACTTTGCTTTATCGTTCTCGTCAGCGACCCTTATGATCTTCCTCAGCGGCTGAACAATATCGTCCGGGTGTACCTGACTCTGCTCCATTGTCACTGTCCCAAACTCTATCCCGCGCGCTGTTTCGATTATCACATTGTCCCCGGCAGATACATCGAATCCCGCCGGATCAAAGTAATATACCTTTCCCGCGTTTCTGAATTTTATGCCAACTACATTAACCATTTGATATTATCCTCCGATTCTAAGAGCCATGCTCTTCAGCGCATATGCTACATTTCGATTCCGTGCGATCCTGTCGCGTGTTTCTTCAATAATGCCTATAGCGCGATAAATATATTCTCTGTTCATACCAGTGCCGCTTCCGCTGAGATCGTTCCTATATATCTCCTCCATCGAATCCAGCAGCTCAAAGGCCGCTTCACGCTCTCTGCCCACTTTATCCAGTGTGCGCCTGATGCTGTAATACGGCTCTCCCGCAGTTATCTGTGAAACGAGCTTTTCCGCCTGTACGGCTGATTTCATGTCTTCCTTTATCCCAAACGGCAGAACTCTCAGCTTTACACATCGTGATACTATCGTCTGAGGCAGATTCTTTACATTCTCAGAAAGCAGCATGATCACGGTCCCCACAGGAGGTTCTTCAAGTGTCTTTAAAAATCTGCCGTATGCTCTGGCAGTGACAGTATCTGCATCTTTTATTATCGCAATGTTTCTTTCGCCTTCGATGGGGATCTTGGAAAGATGCTCCTGTATCTGTTCTATATTTCCGTTGCGGACACTCTTCACGGCACTTTTTTTTCTGCTGTTCACAACAGGCTCTTCTCCGAATTCCGCTTTCATTTTTGCCTTCAGCGTTTCTGCATTTTCGGCTTCTATGAACATGACATCGATATGATTGCCGTCATCTATCATTTTGCATATCCTGCAGCTGTCACATCCTTCACCGGGCTGCACAGGACATAAAATAGCCTTGGCAAACGATTCGGCTACCAGCTTTTTGTTCGCCGTCCAAGGCCCCTCAAAAATATATCCGTTGTGAATATGACCGGATCCCGCAATATTCCTCAGTCGTTCGACCAGCTCATCGTTTCCGGTTATCTGCTTAAAACTCATTTCTGCTTTCCAATGCTGCATCCAGATACTTTTTTATCTCATCTGTGATTTCTTCCGCCGGACGGTCTGCATCCACGCCCTTTATACGATCCGGATAACTGCGCTCAAGCTCCAGATAGCCTTCATATACACGGCGGTGAAAATCCTCGGTTTCACTTTCCATTCTGTCACGCACACCTGTGATCCTTGCTCTTCCGACTTCAGGATCTATTCTCAGCAGAATAGTAAGATCCGGAATGCATCCGTCTATCGCAAATGTGTTAATGATCATCACACTGTCGCCCAGTTCTCTTCCGCAGCCCTGATATGCTATCGAAGAATCCACATATCTGTCACATACTACAGTCTTTCCATGCTCCAGTGCCGGCTTTATGACCTGTGCAACATGCTGAGCACGTGATGCAGCATAAAGCAGAGCTTCCGTCAAAGGATACATTCCTTCATTACGCTTATCCAGTATTATCCCTCTGATCTTTTCGCTGATCGGAGTACCTCCGGGTTCACGCGTGAAAATAGCCTGCTCCCCTCTTTCATCAAAATATTTTCTGATGAAATCCAGCTGGGTCGTTTTTCCCGAACCGTCCGGTCCTTCTACTGTTATGAAAAGGCCATTGCTCATTTCTTCCTGAATCCTCCTCTGTCATATCCTCTGTAACCGCTGCTCTTTGGTGTAGTATAGTAATCATCAGCACCGTACCCTCCGGCACCGCTGCCGAAATGTCTGCTGTTATAAGTTCTTTTATCTCCCCTTCGTGATACTTTTGCCTCAGAAGATAACTGATCAATGAGACGCACGATAAGACACATTGCGAGATACCCTACAGGTACGCATATGAGCAACACAAATATCAATCTCAAAAATGTCATCAAACCGCCGGTTTCCCCTTTCATCAATCACGATTATATATCAATATATTATATCACATAGAATATCAAAAACCCATCTCTTTTAGCTCCGCCGCGATCGACACATAGAGATCGGTTATATCAAAAACATGCCCCTGCGGATCTCTGAGCGGTCTCTGCCTCGAATCAACTGCATTAGGATGTGATATCCCGATCTTGCCGGGACCAGTTACTACACCTCTGAAATTACCCCATCTGGCAGAATCAACGGATACAAAACCATCATTCATACCTTCATTTCTCCTGATGATCCGATGGAACATTCCCATGGCAGGATCCGATAGGGAATTCTTCATATCAAAAGCATAACTCTGATAATACACGCCTTCCGCATCCGGTACAAGCTCATTGAATATCTCCGCATATTCAGCGCTGAGTTCCGCATATACAGCATTATTTTGCGGTGGAGCGCCGCCGTCTATCCGCAGCATTGTATTGAACAAATCGATCAGAAAATGCAGAGAGCGCGATGCTTTGTCATAAAGCTTGTCCATTGACTTTATTCCGCGATGCGGAGTAGCTATCGTAGTAAGACTGGCTGTATACTCCGCCATCCCGAGGCAACTTATCAGATATCTTGCTTCGAGTCCGCCTTTTGAATGAGCAATAAAATTGATTTTTTCTGCTCCTTTATCTATTATTTTCGCCGCATTCGTCTTTATTACCGCAGCATTCTCGCTTACAGTTCCAAAACTCGGCTGGCAGCCTAAATAGACCTCTGCCCCGTGACTCCTCAGGACTTCCGGTATTCTTCCCCAGTATTCATGTCTGCCGTCATCTGTATAACCGATGCCGTGTACCAGCATGATGGGATATTTTGTTTTGCACAATTCACTTTCAATGCAGCCATTCATAGAAAAAGTATATCATCATATACACCGCCCGGCAAATCAGAGAAAATAAAAATCCGGCTCTCTAAGAAAACCGGATTTTTACTAAGAAGCACTGTCTTACTTTCCCGGGCCGTCGCCAGCCAAGTATCATCAGCGCTAAGGAGCTTAACTTCTGTGTTCGGGATGGGAACAGGTGTAGCCTCCTCGCTATAAGCACTTCATATATGAGATCTGTACCCTCAAAATTGAACATCCAAGGTAAAAGGATATTTACACAACCTTTTAAACCATTCTATCTTTAACCATTTGGTCAAGCGTTCGACCTATTAGTATCGGTCAGCTGAATACCTTGCGGCAC